>OHMS01000793.1_pt1 | contig 11730 bp, 7 predicted proteins | sample 1569351 | NCBI WGS metagenome assembly OHMS01 (sample SAMEA3879571, study PRJEB24766) | human gut metagenome | biome: human-associated habitat; feature: feces | place: USA | collected 1985/1987 | reverse complement strand
TAATATGTAAAATAAATATTTTTAATTGACAAAGTATTAAAAATATACTACAATGAAATAGACATTTGCGAAGTAACTATTTTCATCTTAAGATAAAACTACAATGAGAATGTAGTTTTTTGTCGTGTAAGTAAGGAGGGAGATATTATGAAAATTGAAAGAGAAGAATTTGAAAAAGAAAGAAATTATCTTAATAAGACAGTTAGTTTAATTAGAAAGAAGATTTCTAATTTAGGACAAGAATTATTTGATGATGATTCCAAAGTACTAGAGTTTAAAAAATTTATTTGGGATTCACACGCTGAAATGGATCCAAGTGAAATGCGCAGTATGATGGCAGAATCTGATCTTCAAGTATCAATTATGCAAGGTAAAGGAAACTATCTTCAGAGATTATTTAGAATTCAAGATAAACCATATTTTGGTTCTATTAGATTTAAAGATGAAGATGGAGAAGAAAACATCTATATTGGTATAACCCATGTTGAAGATAAACTTAATTATTATGTTCACGACTGGAGAAGTCCAATATGCAGTATGTTCTATGATTATGAAACAGGACCCGCTAGTTACAAAGCTCCAAGTGGAATAATAAAAGGAGAAATAACTAAAAAAAGACAGTATATAATTGAAAATGCTGAACTTAAACATATTTTTGATAACGATTTAAATATTAGTGATAGTCTTCTTCAAGAGGTACTTGCAGAAGAATCTTCAGATAAAATGAAAAATATTGTTAATACCATCCAAGAAGAGCAGAACAAAGTAATAAGAAATACTGAAGATAAAAATCTTATTGTGGAAGGTATTGCAGGTTCTGGTAAAACAAGCGTAGCTCTACATAGAATAGCCTTCTTATTATATAGAATACCGAACTTAACATCCTCTAATGTCGTGGTATTTACTCCTAATAAAGTATTTTCAGAGTATATTTCTAATGTCTTACCAGAACTTGGTGAAGACAATACTTATGATATGACCTTCTACGACCTATTATGTCAGAATATTAATGAATATAAAGATATAGAAAACTTTACTGATTTTATATCTAGATATTATAAAAAAGAAGTAATAAATTATGATTTAGTTAAGTATAAACAATCAGATGAAATAATTAAAGATTTGGATGATTATGTAAAAGATATATTAAATAATATTAGTTTTACAAAAAATTTAGAGTTTGATGGCTTTATTGATATTAGTACTGAAGAATTAAATAAAATGTTAACTTATAAATATAGTAATTTCCCTTTATTTGAAAGAATAAAAGAAATGAGTGAAAAAATAGCTTATAATAATTATGCTGGTAATACCAAATATGCAAGAAGTATTGAGAAGATATTGAAAGAAAACTTAAATATAAAGTTATATTTAATAATTTCTTTACTAGTAAATATGCTAAGTATAAAGATAAAATTGATGGTAATTATTTATATTATGAAGATGCTTGTATATTCTTATATTTAAAGAGTCTATTAGTGGGATTTAACACTAATCATGTAATAAAGCAAGTTGTAATAGATGAAGCTCAAGACTATAATAAATTACAATATCTAATTATTAAGAAAACATTTAAAACAGCTAATTACACTATACTAGGTGATTCTAATCAAACCATAAATCCTTATTATAAATATGAATCATTAAAAGAATTAACAAATATGTTTGAAGGATCAAAGTATATTACTCTTACTAAGACATATCGTTCTACTGATAAGATAATAGATTATACCAATAAGATATTAGGATTAACTTTATCAGTAGCTATTAGAAATCAAAAGTCTAACGATATAATCTTTAGAAACAATGTTAAAAAAGAAGATTTTATTAAAGATATAAATTATTTAAAAGAAATGTCTAAGAGTATAGCTATTATAACTAAAGATGATAAAGAAGCTGAAGAAGTATATAATATGTTAAAAGATGACTTTGATATCATGTTACTTGGAGGTTATGGTCATATAAAAAGAGATTTGGTAATAGTTCCTTCTTATACTGCTAAAGGATTAGAGTTTGATTCAGTAATCATTTATAATGACATGGATAACAAGTATACTAAAGAAGATAAATATTTATATTATGTTGCTTGTACTAGAGCACAACATAACCTAATTATATACAATGGAGAAGAATAAAATATCTTCTTCATTTTTAGTATAATTCATGATATAATACAAGTACAAGGAGGCTTTGAAATGAGAGAAAGAGTAAATTATTTTATATTAAATAATGGTGCACTATTTAGTACTGATAATTGTGGTATTGAAAACAACTTAGAAGATTGTATTTATATAGAAAAAACAGGAACAAGTAATAGTCCTGAAATATACATTAGTGAAAAAAAGGATAATAAATTAGTTAGAATGGGTGAATATATTGATGACTATGAATCACTTATGAATTTTATTGCCAATAATAAATTAAGCATTATGTGTATAAGAGGTTTTGATAGAATAACTATGAGTAAATTTATATCAGATTTTAATAAAACAAAAGATACAAGTATTGCACAAATCAAATTTTCAAATGATGTAGAGCAAGCAAAATACGAAAGACACTTAGTAACTAAAAAAGGCAGAATGAAAAGGGTACATCAAAAACTAGAAAGTGTAAATGAAATTGAAACAATAGAAGACTATATGAAAATGTTAAATAGTGCCTTTAACAAAGGAAAACATGAATCACGTAAAAAAATTATAAACCTAAAAAGAGACAGAAAATAAAAATTAACAAGGAAGACCATAAGGCTTCCTTGTTCCTCTTAAGACTACAGGCTTAAGTGGGAATTAGAAAAGTTAGTAAAATATTTTGAAAAAGTACTATTTTTAACTTTACCACATAGTTTTTAAATGGTATAATGAATTTAAGAGAGGTGAATAGATGAAAAAAGAAAAAAAAGGTGGTAAACTAATTATTGCAGTTGGTGCTATAGCTATTTGTACTGTTACTGCTGGTGCTTTTTTTAGAAAAGATATTATTTATAAGTACTATGAATATTCGGTAAATAAGAATTATTCTAGTACTAATGTTAAAGTTAATGATTATTATCTTGAAGATAATTTTGAATATGTTAATAATTATACTGGTACTGGTATAATAAATAAGAAGGACTTTATTGATTTTGTGTATTATGCTATTAATAGTGGTTCTGATTATTTGGAAAGATATATTGATAGAGATTATACATCATATAGTAATGATATTAATAGACTTACGAGTAATGATGGTGAGGAATTTAAGGATGTTATTTCTGTTTTGAATAACTTTGTTCATCCTTATAATAGTTCTAATAATATTAAACTTACTTATGGTGGTGATTATAAGATTGGCATTAGTGTTAACAAGGCTTATACTGATAAGGAAATTGAGGAAATTAATAAAGTAGTTGATAAGGTTATTAGTGAGAAGATTACTAATAGTACTCCTACTAGAGAGAAAATTAAGATTATTCATGATTTTATTATTGACAATGCTGAATATGATAAACTTAAGTATAATAATAAGAATGATACTACTTATAAATCTAATACGGCTTATGGGGTATTGATACAGGGATATGGTACTTGTAATGGTTATGCTGATGCAATGGCTATCTTTCTTGATAAACTTAATATTATTAATTATAAGATTAGTAATGATGAACATATTTGGAATTTAGTTTATTTAGATGGTAAATGGTATCATTTGGATTTGACTTGGGATGATCCTATTAGTGAGACTAATATTAATAGAGATACTTATTTCTTGATAACTACAAAGACTTTGGAAGAACTTAATGATGGTACGCATAATTTTGATAAAAAAATATATAGCGAAGCTTAATTTGAAGCTCCGCTATTTTCTATGTTGTCCACTAGTTTTGGTAGTGAACTGAAATTATTTATTAACATTGTGAAATCGTCTTTATATATTATTTCATCACTGGACACATCGATAGTCATATATTTTGTTTCTACTAGTACTGAACTGTTGGTGTTATTTAATTCTATTATTTCGTATGTATCGGATTCTTTATCATAATATGATAATAGGTTTAGATATGAACAATCTATATATGACATTGGACTTAGGGTTATTTCTTTATCTCCCACTTTTAGTGTTACGGTATCGATAAAGAAATATAGGTCTTTACCATCATATAGGAACATATAATCGAATGACTTATTTATTCCTTTTTGATTTAGGTAATATAAGTCATTTTTTTTGTATATTTCTGTTAGGGCATTTACTGCATACTGTCTATCTTTTATTGGAAAGACAGCACTCATTTCTTTAGGAAATATTACTTTATCACTATCTTTTATGTATATTGGTGTGCTATCTAGGCTGACGTTAAAGTCTTTGCTTTTGATATCTAATACGACATCTTTTCTATTTCTACTGATAGTGGCTTTGTATTCTATTTTGTTTTTTGAGAAGTACTGGTAAACATCTTGTTCTTTTTCATAGGCATATCTATTATTTCGATATTCTCTTCCATATAGGAATAGGGCTATTAGTATTACTACTCCAAGAAAGACTGGTATTAAGATATTATATTTTTCTTTTATGAACTGTTTCATTGTACCTCCCTAATATATGAATTTATCACTAGCGGTAATGCCTTTGATGATGGTATCCTCTGATTTGACATTTATTAATTTTAATTCGATGATATCGCCATCTGTCATTTTGTCTAGTTTGACTATTTTTTCTTTGCTATCAATTGATACATCAGATATTGTCTTTTTTCTTGCTTCACCTGTTTTGCTATCTATTATGGTAACTACTAGATCTGCTTTTGTTAATTTATAACTATTATCTGTTGTTATGACATATGTTATCTCACCCACTCTTGTTCTGGTTACTTTCAATGATAGTTTTGGTTTTTGTGTGGATATGGTGGTATTGGAAAATTCTTTTATAATAGTTTGTCCTTCTTCAGTAGCCGTATATTTGAATTTTAGATTGTATTTGGTATTTGGTAATATGTCTTTTAATTCGTATCTTGTGTTGTTTGCATTTAGATATATTACTTCTACTTTATCTGAATCTTCTTTTTGTACTTCCATATAGACTGATGTGTATTCTTTATATGGATCGTAGATTACATAGTCTATAATAATTTTATTTACTGTGGATGTTACTGATACTACTGATGTCTGTTTAGTGGCTTTTTTAATTTCTTCAATGGTGGTGCCTCCGTTTCCTCCAGTTGTGTTTCCATTACCACCGGTATTGTTTCCACCATTTCCACCAGTTGTATTATTTCCATTATTACCATTTGTACCTATGTTAGTAACATTGTCATTGATATTTTTGCTTTCGTCTGGAATTAAATCTTCTTTGGTGTAATTATTACTAGAACCAATAATCTTTTTTAGATCTATTTTGTCGCTTCCATAGGTCAATATTTCGGTTGCTATATCAAATGTATAGTTAGAAGTAATTATTTGTGTTTCGGAAAATGTTTTTAAATTTACTTTATGATTAGTAAGTGTTGCATTTCCGGCTTTATCTAATTCTACTAGTAGGAAATCGGTTGTTGATAAAAGGTTATCTGCAGACTTTATTTCTTTATCGATGATAAGGTATTTGCGATCTGCTAGTTTGTAGAACTTAGTAAGTAATGAGTTTTTTATTGTTGTTTCATTACTTGTTATGTTTATTTCACTACCACTGGAGATTTCATAATATCTTCCATATAGTTTTATTTCAGTTGTTTCTTCGTTAAAGGCAAGGGCGGTATTACCTAACTCATAGTCTTTGCCATCGTATGTTAGGTAATACTCTCCTTTCCATTTTGTTTTTATTTTTCCTTCACTATTTAGTTTTATAGTGGTTTTATCTTTATCAAAAACGATATTTCCTTTTGATACAATGTATTCTTCTTTGTTTAATGATAAGAAGAACTTTATAACTAGAAAAAACATGATAATAATTATAATTGAAATCCCTATAATTATTCCTATGTTTCTCTTATTTTTTATATCATATTTTCTCATAATTACTTCCTTTCTTAGTTATCACCAGTACCAACTTGATACCTATGAGTCGTAGTCCCGTTTATTGACAGCATTAGTAGTTCACCATTATCTTCATAGTAATATCTTACATATAAATCGTTGTTTGTTCCTATTTTAACTCCGTCAGGTATTGGTATCTCAATATATGGGTAATTATCTTTATCTACTTTATATATAATGTCCCCGTAATTTATAGCATCTTTTACTAAATTTGATGTCATACTTGGTATTAATCCTTTTTCATTTGAATCTAGTTTTATTTCCGATTGTCTGTTGACATAAAGATTATATTTGATACCTTTTATTGATTCTTTAATATTATTTGTTGCACCTTTAAACTTTAATATTAAATTATTTCCTACTGCTGTTAAATATGGATCTCCTATTGAAAAACCAAGTTCACTTTTTGTATATTGAAATGCTCCAAATTTTACTACTTCTTCTTTGGTGTCTAATGAAACATTATTACGATATATATTAGCACTTGTGGAAATATAGTATTCAGTATTAGGTTTTAAAGATGCATATCTAACTTTTAGTGTAAATGTATTATTTACTTTGTTTTCAATTATGGTACATGAGGCTATTTTACTATTAGCACCATTTGAATTGCATTTTAAGTTATATAAATCTATTTCTAATTTACAATCTTCTTCATTTGGACAGACTTTTTCTTGTGGAGAATATTTAAGTTCCGCATAGAATTTTCCATCTTTTATTACTCTATCTGTATCTTCGATATTTATATTATAGTCAATGTAATAATCATAATTTCCGGATATTTTGTCTATTCCGGTACTTTGGTATAGAACTATGTTTGGTTCTTTTAGTTCGCCAAATAATGTTGTTGCTTTTAGTGTGTCATTGTATAATTCTAGTTCTTTAGGTTCGTCATCTGTTGTTACTGCAGTTATTACTAATCTATGATAATCTCCTCCAAAAACGAAGTCATTACCTGTAATATCGGCAGTAAATATTGCATTATTTTTGTTTGTTATATCTTTGTTTAATACTGTTCCGCCCCATTTTTCCAAGTTGCCTTCAGGATCATATAATTCATATCTTACATTGAAGTTTTCTTTTGATTTTAGACCTGTTGTTATATTTAATGTTCTTTCACTATATACTGTTTCACCTTTTGTTGATTTGTGTGAGTACTCAATATTTTTGAAAATATCATCTTTTCCTAATGTCTTTAGAGTATTTAAATATTGTATATAGCCGTTTTTACCTAAAGCAAATAATGGTGTTTTTTCATCTCTTCCATTCATATATGCAGAGATCTTATAATAGTATGTGCTATCTGGATTTAGGCCTGCGAAAGAAATATTTGTTAAATGTTCATAATCCGTTGATACTGATTTTACGAACACTAGTTCACCTTCTTCATCTTTAGTATAAATATCTATATAAAACATATATTTTCCGTCTATTTTTACATAGTCTGTTTCTAAAGTGTCAGTGTCTATTGATAAGTTTATATTAATTATTGCTCCATTTATTAGCGGTGTTAATTTTGTATCAACTTTTGGAATGATACTGTTAAACTTAAATTTATTATTTGTTGTTTGTATTTCGGTTTTGTCTAATACTTTAGGGGCTATGAATATGTTATGACTCTTTAGTTTAATACCATTTGTTAAAACATCTATATCAGAATTTAGGGATACTTCACCATAATTTATGAAACTTTTATTTATGATATCTACAACATTAGTAGTAGATAAACTTGATTGTTTATGACTTTCAGTATATATAGTTGGTGTTATTCCAAATATTCCATTTGGTGTATCACTTATTATTGACTCTACTTTATTATTTGAATTTTTATATATGTAATAGTATTTTCCTTTGGTATTACCTATTTCTTGTAATATAAATCCTATATTACTTGCATTTTTATCATCTATTAGTCCACGAGAAGTAAAGTAATCTCCAAGTAATGATTTGCTACCAAAGCCTACATAACCTGTGTCATAGAAGGCCTCTAGTTTTACTGTTATATCTTTTCCTTTAAAGTCTTTTATATTAGCATAATCTATTTTTATGCATTTACTTGGTTCTTCTTCTGTACCACATTCTAATGGGGTTGTTATTACTTCCTCATATTTTAGTGAACCTGAAGTTAAGGTTACTAGATATGCTGAAACTCTATCTAAGAAATCATTATTATTTAATCTTAGGGTTAATTCATTATCAAATTCATCATATTTTAGTATGTAACTAAGTCCATATTTACTGGCATTATGGTAGCCATCAAAGTAGTATTTAAAGCTGATAGCACTTGGTTTTTCTTTTTTATTTAGTGCTTTATTATAATATATATTATAGATGGTTTCATTAGTTAGATTTGATAGTGTAAAAGTTTCCATACTAGCGGTATTTGATATTTCAGTAGTATATTCTTCAGTGGAATCTTCTCCTACTGTGTAATGTATTAGATATTTATCTTCTTCTTTTACCAAGGCATTATCATAATCTACTACTATATACTTGTAGGTTATAGAGTTTGAAGTACTACTATCAATATACATTTTTATTTTTGGTTCTTCTTTAATACTTGTTATGGTTTCACTAGTTGGTTTTTTACTTGGATAATTAGTATCTATTTCTTTATCGTTATTTGTATCTAAACTTAAATCTATTGAGAAGGTATAGTTATTACCTCTTCTTAATTCTGTATCTACAGTGTTGTAATCTGTTCCATCTTTTAGGAAGAAATATATAGTATAATTTTCTTCTTCAGCGAAGTTTATGGTTTTCTTTTCTATTACTTTACCATCCATATTGGCATAGAAGTTTAACTCTTTGATTGGATTATCTCCTTGAAAATATGATTCTACTTTCTTCTTATCGAAGTTAGCGGTTACTTTATAACCTACTACGGTATTTGATGAAAGATTTTTGTTTATTCCTAATTCGTTAAAATCACCATATTCTCCAGATTGGGCTTGCTTTTTAGTTATTTCTTCAACAATTACTTCAGGAGAAGACACTTCATCTTCAAGTAGAAGTATTGCTGGTATTTCATATATAAATATGTTATCTTGAATTTTGAACTGATTTGTCTTATCAGCATCATAAGCATCTGCTACTTCTATAGTGTAATATCTATTTAATTTTCCACCTGATACTTCTCTTAGATTATTTATATCTGTTATACCGAACTGACTTGAATTAATATTGAATGATTTATTGTAATAATTTGATTTGATGTTGTTGTTTCCCTCAACAGGATAACTACCTAAAAGATTTTCTTTTTTAACTTCGCTTCCTTTATAAAGATTTATTTTGAAGGAGTCTAGTTTATCGATTATTGTACTACTTGGTTTGGTTACAGTTAATTTTGTATTTACTGATATTGGTAATTCGTTAGAATAGTTATTTAGAGTCCATTCTGACATAGTAAGGTTTTCTATACCGGCAGTAGTTATTATTGCAGATCCTAATGGTTTATTTACTTGTAATCCTTTGCCATTGTATAAATCATAATTTCCCCATACTTCAAACTTATAATCTTTATTTTCTGTTAATCCTGATACTCTTAAATCATAAGTTAATGTTTCTGGATCGAATGTAATGTTGTTTATATATTTACTTTCTTTGTCATTGGCTCCTTTATAAGTTATGTAAATATCACTTTTATCAGAAGGATCTCCTTGGTAGCAGCTTCTTCCCGGTATTGTGCAGCCTTCATCTTTTAATGTTAGTAATAAATGCATTGAGTTAAAGTCTACTTCTTTCTCTTCGAAAGTTACTGAAGGTAAACCAGCGATAATGAAGGGACTACTTAATACTGAATCTATTTCATTTTCTTTATAATTATCATAGTATCTTACTGTTACTTTATAAACATAATTTTTGTTTGAGGCTAAATTGTTTTCACCTAATTTTAATATTTCATTTTTTAAATTTACTGTACTAAATGTGTATACTGGGGTTAAGGTATCTACATTTTCTTCAGTTATAGTATCTAAATCGTATATTTTATAAATATAATTTGAGATGCTTTCATCTTCATCTGTTGGCTTTTCCATTGATAGTTCAAATGTTTTGCTTTCTTCATTTGATTTTACATTTACTTCTCCAAGAGATGGTTTTGCTTTTAATGTTTTAACCGATGTGTTTATTGTGTATACCTTAGAGTAATTGGTATTTTTGAATAGTACTTCATCTAGAATTACTTTGTATGAAGTGTTTTTTGTTAGACCACTAAATGTAAATTCTTCATCTTCACCATTTATGAAGGTGTGGTTATTTATTATGTTATTCTCACTATCTTTTAGAGTTACTTTAGCGGATTTTATGTTTTCATCACTGCTAAAATCTACGGAATATGTAACTGAGCTTGTAGTTACCATTTCTCTTTTTAAACTTAATTCTAAGTTATCTGTTCTAAAGTTTCTTGATAAGTATTCATAGTTATCTGAATCTTTTATTGACATATAATAGTTAGTATTTGGTGATAGTGAGGTAACTGCTACTTCTTGAAGATCTGATGATGTTAGTAATATTTTTGTATATACTGTTTCAGCATTATCTACATCATATAATGTTAAAATTAAGTTTCCTTTTATTTGATTTGCTGTGTCAATAACTTGAATTGTGGCATTTAGACTGTTGATATCTAATAGTGCTTTTACTAAGTCTACTGATACTTCTTTTCTTATTTCAGTGGTGTTGTTATCTTTACCATCTGTGCCATTACCAGTATTATCACTAGGATTGTCGGTATTATTTCCTGGATTATTATTATTAGGGTTATTGTTATCATTAGGTGTATTGCTGTCTGTACCATCTCCTGAACCATTTCCATCTTTATTATCTTTTACTTTTGAGGTGTCTAAATTAATGTTTTCGTTACCATCGATAGTCATTTCATCAAGAGTTAGTTTTTCTTCTTCGTCATAGAAGACTTTTTTGCTACCTAATTCTATTTTTATTTTATCTCCAGCAAAGATTGTTGTTCCTTCGGTAGTGGTTTGATAACTTCCTTCATTGTTTTCTACTTTGACAATACCATCTTCAACAAATAATAGTTCAAAGTATTTTCCTTTTACTGGTTCTTCGTTACCCGCTAGTTTTATTCTTATATCGTTACCAATAACTATATATTTATTATCTGTTATTCTACCTAGTAGATTTCCAAATATTAAAGTTTTATCTGCTGTTTCTACTATATAACCGCCATTACTATATTTTAGGATTACTTTATCTGTAACATTATAGTATGGTACTAGTTTTTGATTAAAGTTATCTAAATCTAGAATTACTCCATTTTTCATAAATGATAATGATTCATCTAAATAGTGAATGAAGTTTTCTTTGCTAGTGGCTACTTCTTTGTTGTCTACATCTTTAAATGTATATTCATTAAATACATTTTCTTTATAGACTGTATTATCGTTAAAGTAATATTTGTCGCTTTTTGTGGCAGTACTATTTATAATATATCCTGCACTATAAAATTCTTTAGAGGATTTTCTTGTTAGAAAGATTACTCCTACTGTTAGAATTATTAAAGTTATTATACTTAAACTTAAGATTAGCCAAAAACTTTTATCTTTAATTCCGATTTTTTTCATATTTTATCACCATTACCTATCATATAAATTATAGCAAATGCGTACTTAAAAGTCAATTTTATTACTATAATTTGTAAAAGAAAAATATTGTTTTTAATGTTCACTCTAAGCTATTATCTTAGAGTGTCATTTATAGCCTA
>OHMS01000777.1_pt1 | contig 11916 bp, 9 predicted proteins | sample 1569351 | NCBI WGS metagenome assembly OHMS01 (sample SAMEA3879571, study PRJEB24766) | human gut metagenome | biome: human-associated habitat; feature: feces | place: USA | collected 1985/1987 | reverse complement strand
CGTTCTAAATAACAAACAAAGCGCGTTTCCGTAAATTCGGAAGCGCGCTTTTAGTATCTTTACAGTTTTATATTTTTCTGTTACAATATGCAGGCAAATGTGCTGCCATAACGGTAGGCGGTTAGCCCTCTGCGGAGGGACTGTGACCCTCCGATAATATAGAATCCGCTTGACGGAAATACTATTGAGGAGGGGAATAGCGTGGATATATTATCGCTGTTAGCTGTAATAGGCTATACGGTAACAATCTTTTCTGTGGGTTATTCCCTGGGAAAAGATATATCACGGAAAAACAGATAACCGCCACAAGCCCAATTTGTGACGGTTATCAATAACCAAGTTATAAATTTGTGGCTGACCGTCTATCGGCAGCACATTTGTTATTTCTATATTTATTATAACAAACACAGTAAAAAAGTCAAATTATATATTATGCCTGTGCAGTGCTGAACGCCGTACAGGCTTTTTATTTTGCTTAATAAGCGGTTTAAAAATTATGGTGCGTTTCGCTGCAGGGGTTAATGTGCACCATGCAGTGCTTAACTTCCGGAAACTGTTTTTCTATCTGTTCGTGAATGTTTTCGGCAATGGCGTGTGCTTCAACAAGGGTTAAGTGGTCATCGGCGCTTATTTCCACATCCACATATACGCGTGAGCCAAAAATGCGCGTTTGCAGTTTGTCTACATGGTCTACGCCTTTTTGTGCGGCAATAAGCTCCTGCATTTTTTCAACTGTTTCTTCGTCGCAGCTGCGGTCTACCATACGGTCGATGGCATCGGTAAAAACATCGTATGCGCCTTTAATAATCATCAGGCAAATGGCAATGGCGGCCAGCGGGTCAAAAATGGGGTAGCCAAGCATGGCTCCGCTGATGCCGATAAGGCTGCCGACGGAGGTTAAGGCGTCGTTGCGGTGGTGCAGGGCGTCTGCCAAAAGCGCGCCGCTGTTTATTTTTTTTGCTACGCTGCGGGTGTACCAGTACATGGCTTCCTTGCTTATAATGGCAAGGGCGGCAACGGCAAGCGTTATGCCGTCCGGCGCGGCCAGTTCGCCTTCGGCGGAAAAGTGCAGTATTTTTTGTATTCCGGCAAAGCCGATGCCTGCACCTGCCAGTGCCAGAAGCGCCGACATGATGATGGAAGCAACACATTCCATGCGTTCGTGCCCGTACTGATGTTCCATATCGGACGCTTTGTGCGATATTTTTATGCCGGCCATAACAATAAGGTTGCTGAAAATATCCGACGCCGAATCGACTGCATCTGAAACAAGGGCGGCCGAATGGCCCAAAATGCCTGCGGCAAATTTGGAGGCTGCCAGAAACACGTTAAGGGCAATGCCTTTTTTTACCGTGCTGAGGGCAAGGGTTTGATTTAAAGATTGGTCTTGCTGCATTTAAATTTCTCCTTAAAACAAAATACATCTGCGGAACTACTCCTGTCCCGCAGATGTAGGATAATCTGCTGCCGTAAGGCCCGGCCGATTTTACGGCCTGATCAGCTTGTACTGTAGTTGCAGTGCAAAAAGATTAACTAAATTGTAATAAGGCTTTGTTTTTTTGTCAAGTATATTTTGTAAAAGTTTATTTACAAAAAAAGTTTACTAAAACTTATTGACAAAACTTGTTAGCAGTAGTAAACTACAATTTGCAAAGAAAGTTAGAACAAACTAACTTAAAAAGCAATATAAGGTTAGCTCCAGCTATACAGAAGAAGGGGATGGTTCCAATTATGCCGTTGACTTTTGCCGCAACCGGCGAGGTAAACACCATTAAAGCCGTACGCGGAAGAAATGAAACAGTACGTTTTTTGGAAAGCATGGGGTTTGTAGAAGGGGCAGCTATTACCGTCGTATCCAAACTTGCCGGAAATTTAATCGTCAATGTTAAAGACGCGCGTGTTGCTTTAAACAAAGATCTTGCTTCAAAAATAATGATTTAACGGAGGTATGCCATGAAAACGCTTAAAAATGTTGAGTGCGGCCAGACTGTTAAAGTAAGCCGGCTTGGGGGAGAAGGCGCTGTAAGACGCCGTATTATGGATATGGGCATTACCAAGGGCACAGAAATTTATGTGCGTAAGGTTGCGCCGCTCGGTGACCCTATTGAAGTAACTGTAAGGGGCTACGAGCTTTCGCTGCGCAAAGGCGAAGCTGAAAACATTGTGGTTGAATGATTTGAGGAGGGATTGAAGTGGCTGTAAAAATTGCATTGGTTGGCAACCCTAACTGCGGCAAAACAACCATGTTTAACAATTTAACCGGCGCAAACCAGTATGTTGGCAACTGGCCGGGCGTTACTGTTGAGAAAAAAGAAGGCAGGCTAAAAGGTTACAGCGATGTAATTGTTACCGACCTGCCGGGTATTTATTCGCTTTCTCCGTATACGTTGGAGGAAGTTGTTTCCCGTAATTATATTATTAATGAACATCCTGATGTTATTTTAAACCTGGTGGACGGTTCCAACATTGAACGCAACCTGTATTTAACAACTCAGCTGCTTGAAATGGGCGTGCCTGTTGTTATTGCGCTGAATATGATTGATATTGTCCGTAAAAACGGCGATAAAATTGATACTGCTGCGCTTGGCAAAAAACTTGGCTGCCCGGTTGTTGAAACTTCCGCTTTAAGCGGGCTGGGGCTGAAAGAAGCTGCCGCCAAAGCCGTTGAAATGGCCAAAGCCAAAAATGTTGAGTGCAAACCCTTGCATTTTAACGCTGATGTGGAAAAAGCGCTGGAAGAAATTAAATACATTATGGGCAGTTCCCTGCCGGAAACCGGTGCAAGATGGACGCTTGTTAAATTGTTTGAGCGCGACCGCGAAGTATGGGCTAAATATAATCTGCCGGATGTTATTCAAAAGCAGCTTGAAAAAATTATTGCCGGCGTTGAAGAAAAGCTTGATGACGACTGCGAAAGCATCATTACCAACGCCCGCTATGATTACATTACCGGCTTAATGGCCGATTGTGTTAAAAAAGTTAAAGTAGGTATGACTACTTCCGATAAGATTGACCAGATTGTTACGAACCGCATTTTGGCTCTGCCGATTTTTGCAGCCGTAATGTTCTTTGTTTATTATATTGCCGTTACTACAATTGGCACGGATGTTACCGACTGGACTAATGATGTGCTGTTCGGCGAAATGATTATGCCTTCCGTACAGGAAGCTATGGAAAATGCCGGTGCTGCCGAATGGCAGGTATCGTTGGTGGTTGACGGCATTATCGGCGGCCTTGGCGCACCGATTGGCTTTGTGCCGCAGATGGCAATTATGTTCTTCCTGCTGGCGCTGCTTGAAGACTGCGGTTATATGGCGCGTATCGCGTTTATTATGGACCGTATTTTCCATAAGTTCGGCCTGTCCGGCAAGAGCTTCATTCCGTTCCTTATTTCCTCCGGCTGCGGCGTGCCCGGTATTCTGGCAACCCGCACTATCGAAACTGAAACCGACCGCCGTATGACGATTATGACCACAACCTTCATTCCCTGCGGCGCAAAACTGCCGGTTATTGCTTTGATTGCCGGTGCAATTATGGGCGGCGACTGGTACATGGCACCGATTATGTACTTCATCGGCATTATATCCGTTGTATTTTCCTGCCTGATTTTAAAGAAAACCGAAATGTTTGCAGGCGACCCTGCACCGTTTGTTATGGAACTGCCGCAGTACCATATTCCGGCTGCTAAAAACGTATTGCTGCATACCTGGGAACGCTGCTTTGCTTTCATTAAAAAGGTTGCAACCGTTCTGTTCCTTGTCTGCGTGGTAATGTGGTATCTTTCCACTTACGGCATTGGCGCTGAAGGTTACGGCATGGTAGAACCTGAAGACAGCTTTATCGCTTCCATGGGTGGGGCAATCGCCTGGATTTTTGCACCGCTGGGCTTTGGCGAATGGCAGGCTGTTGCGGCTTCTATCTCCGGCTTCGTTGCCAAGGAAGCTATTGTCAGCACCATCGGCGTATTGATTGGCGTTGGCGAACTTGCCGAAGACGATGCAAGCCTGTGGGCTGCAACCATGGGCATGTTCCAAAACCCGATGGCGGCATTCAGCTTCCTGGTGTTCAACCTGCTTGACAGCCCGTGCCTGGCAGCAATTACCACCATGAACAAAGAACTCGGCAGCCGCAAATGGCTGTGGTTTGCCATCATCTTCCAGAACGTATTTGCTTATGCCATGACCTTTATGATTTACCAGTTCGGCCTTGTGTTTATTATGGGCGAAGCCTTTACAGGCATGACTGCTGCCGCCTGCGTGGTTGCGCTCATCATGCTGTATATGATGTTCCGTCCGGCGCCGAAAGCAAAAGAATCCCTGCGTTCGGTAAATGCCTAATTAAAACCTTTGTGATATAATAATGTTAAAACGTAAACTGCGCGGGCTTTGTTCCTGCGCAGTTTACAGCGTTTTTTAAAGAAAGGAGCAAACAGCTGTGGCTACATGGATTATCAGTGCTGTTTTACTTGCTGCAATTGTTATGGCGGCGCGCTATTGCTGGAAAAAATTCCGCCGCGGCGAATGTATAGGCTGCCCGGGCGGTGGCTGTTCCGGCTGCGAAAGCGGCGGCTGCTGCCATTGCCACGAACCTGCCGGTAAAACAAAATAACTTTATAAACCTGTTCTGCGCTTGACAGCGCGCCTTGAAATTGATAAGATATTAACTATCAAAATACTGTTAATAACTATGAACGGAAGTAGTAAAAGCACAGGCTTTTGCAGAGAGGGCGCGCACGGCTGCAACGTGCCTAAAGCAATGGCTTTGAAGTAGTCCGGGAGTTGGCAGGCTGAACTGAAAGTAAGTTTGCCCGTAAGCGTGCGTTAAGCGTTTCAAGGTGTCTGGCTTTGGCCGGGAAGATAGGTGGTACCGCGATTTTGTCGTCCTGTTTGTAATAAACAGGACGTTTTTTATTACTTTTGCAAATTTATGACTGGAGGAATAAACATGACAGAAGAACACAACATCCCCAAAGTTTATGACCCCGCTTCTGTTGAAAAGAAATGGTATGAATTTTGGGAAAAGAACAGATATTTCCATGCAGAGCCGGAACCGGGCAAAAAGCCGTTCAGCATTGTAATTCCGCCTCCGAACATTACCGGCAAGCTGCACATGGGCCATGCGCTTGACAACACTTTGCAGGATATTTTAATCCGCTGGCACCGCATGATGGGCGACAACACTTTATGGATGCCCGGTTATGACCATGCCGGCCTTGCTACCCAGATTAAGGTAGAAGAAGTGCTGAAAAAAGAAGAAGGCAAAACCCGCTTTGACCTTGGCCGCGAAGAATTTGTAAAACGTGTTTGGGCCTGGAAGGAAGAATACGGCGACCGTATTATTAACCAGTTAAAATGCCTGGGCATTTCGTGCGACTGGGAACGCAAGCGCTTTACCATGGACGAAGGGTGCAGCCGCGCCGTACGCGAAACTTTTGTAAGCCTGTTTGAAAAAGGGCTTATTTATAAAGGCACCCGCATTACCAACTGGTGCGTTAACTGCCATACCGCTTTAAGCGATATCGAAGTTGAACACGAAGATACTCCGGGCCATTTGTGGTATGTACGCTACCCGGTTGTTGGCGAAGAAGATACCTATTTAACCATTGCCACCACCCGCCCGGAAACCATTCCCGGCGATACCGCGGTTGCAGTTAACCCGGAAGATGAACGTTATGCAAAACTTATCGGCAAAACTTTGCGCCTGCCTATTTTGAACCGCGAAATTCCTGTAATTGCCGACAGCTATGTTGATACCAAATTCGGTACCGGCGCTGTAAAAATTACTCCTTCGCATGACCCCAACGACTATGAAATGGGCCTGCGCCATAACCTGCCGGAGATTGTTGTTATCGGCAAAGACGGTGTTATGACGGAAGAAGCAGGGCCGTTTGCCGGTTTGGAACGTTACGAATGCCGCAAACAGATTGTTGCGCGTTTAAAAGAAGAAGGCTACCTTGTTAAAATAGAAGAACACAGCCACGCAGTTGGCCATTGCCAGCGCTGCCATAATATTGTAGAGCCGCTTGTTTCCACGCAGTGGTTTGTAAAAATGCAGCCGCTTGTAAAAGCCGCTGTAGACTGCGTTACCGACGGCCGCACCCAGTTTGTACCGGAACGCTTTACCAAAAATTACACCGGCTGGATGGAAAATATTCACGACTGGTGCATCAGCCGCCAGATTTGGTGGGGCCACCGCATTCCTGTTTGGTACTGCGATGACTGCGGCGAAATGAGCGCCAGCCGCACCGACCTTGAAAAATGCCCGAAATGCGGCAGCACGCATATCCATCAGGATGAGGACGCACTGGACACCTGGTTCAGCTCTGCCCTGTGGCCGTTCTCTACCATGGGCTGGCCGGACAACACCGAACTGCTTAAACAGTTTTATCCTACCAGTGTGCTTGTAACAGGTTATGATATTATTTTCTTCTGGGTTGCGCGCATGCTGATTATGGGCATGGAATTTATGAAGGAAATTCCGTTTGAAAAAGTATTCATCCACGGCCTTGTGCGTGACAGCCAGGGACGCAAGATGAGCAAATCGCTCGGCAACGGCATCGACCCGCTGGAAGTTATTGAAAAATACGGCGCCGATACCCTGCGATTTATGCTTATTACCGGCAACACTCCGGGCAACGACATGCGTTTTTACTGGGAACGCGTGGAAGGCACCCGCAACTTTGCCAACAAGATTTGGAACGCATCGCGCTTTGCGCTGATGAATATGGAAGGCTACGACAAGGACGCAGAACTTGCGCCTTATACGCTGGCCGATAAATGGATTCTTTCGCGTTTGCAGGATACCGTTAAAGACGTTACCGGCCTGTTGGAACGCTTTGAGCTTGGCGAAGCAGGTCGCGCCATTTACGATTTTATCTGGAGCGAAGTTTGCGACTGGTACATTGAAATTGCCAAACCGCGCCTTTACAACAAAGAAGCTGCGGCTGAACGTGCAACTGCGCAGCATGTACTGGCAACCGTGCTGGTATCTTCCATGAAGCTGCTGCATCCGTACATGCCGTTTATTACCGAGGAAATTTACCAGTGCCTGCCGCACGAAGCGGAAAGCATTATGATTTCCAAATGGCCTGTGGCTGACGAAAGCCTTATTGACCCCGAAGCAGAACGCGGCATGAACGCCATTATGGACAGCATTAAGGCCATCCGCAATATGCGCGCCGAAGTTAATGCCAACCCGGGCAAAAAAATTCCGGCAATTATGCTTGTAAGCGAAGATTTGCGCGATGTTGTTGCCCATAACGACAGCTACATTAAACTGCTGGGCGGCATTGATAACCTTGAATTGCGCCCGCTTAACGGCGAAAAACCGGAAAACGCTATGGCAGCCGTTGTAACCGGCATTGAAGTATACCTGCCTTTAGCCGGTTTGATTGACGTTGAAAAAGAAACCCAGCGCCTGAGCAAAGAACTTGCCGCAATGGAAAAAGAGTTGCAGCGCGCGGGCGGCAAACTGAATAATGCAGGATTTTTGGCTAAAGCGCCGGAAGACGTTATTGCCAAAGAGCGTGCTAAATATGAAGAATTAAGCGGTAAAATTGAAGCCGTGAAAAAACGTATGGCATATTTGGCAGAATTAAAGTAAAATTAAATAAAGGGTTGAAACGGCACGGCAGTTTTGGCCGTGCCGTTTTGCATATATTAACATAACCGGGAGAACAGCAATGAATTATAATGAAAGTTTGGCTTATTTGGACAGCCTTGGAAAATTTGGCATTAAACTTGGCATGGAGCGCATTGAAGCGCTTTTAAAAGAACTTGACAATCCGCAGGATAAATTTAAAAGCGTGCATGTAACGGGAACCAACGGCAAAGGTTCCGTAAGCAGCATGATTGCCAATATTCTTTTGGCAGGTAATTTAAAAACCGGCAAGTTTATTTCGCCGCATCTTGTAAAATACAATGAACGCATCAGCATTAACAATAACGATATTACGGACGAGGCTTTTGCACTGGTTATAAGTGCCGTTAAGCAGGCGGCAGACAGCATTGTTGCCAAAGGCGTGTGCGAACAGCCCACTCAGTTTGAAGTTTTAACGGCTGCGGCTTTTTTGCATTTTGCTTTGGAAAAAGTTGATTATGCCGTTATAGAAGTAGGGCTTGGCGGCCTGTGGGACAGCACTAACGTAATTACGCCGGTGGTAAGCGTTATTACCAATGTGGCGCTTGACCACTGCGACAAGCTTGGCACTACCATAGAGCGCATTGCCATGCAAAAGGCAGGCATTATAAAAGAAAAAGTGCCTGTGGTTACGGCGGCTGCTGGTGACGACGCCATTGGGCCTATACGCGCCGTAAGCATGTTTAAGCAGGCGCCGGTGTATATTTACGGGCGCGCTTTTTGGGGTGAAGAAAAAGAAAGCACGATGGACGGACAGACCTTTACCCTGCATGCAGGCGATGTTTACAGCAGTGATTACACCATTAAACTGGCCGGCGAACATCAGATTGCCAATGCTTCTGTGGCGATTGTAGCGGCAAAACTTGTTTCCAAGCAGGATGACCGCATTAACGAACTTGCGCTGCATATCGGCGTTGCCAATACTTTCTGGCCCGGAAGACTGGAGCGCATTGGCGAAAAGCCGGATGTTATTTTAGACGGCGCGCATAACCCCAATGGTGCGGAAGCTCTGCGCAAGGCGCTTGATAAATTTTATCCGAATCAGAAACGCGTTTTTGTTATCGGCATGATGGGCGATAAGGATATGCAGCATGTTCTGCACACCATTGTGCGCCCGATGGATTTGGTTTACACCGTACCGGCGGACGGCGGCGCTGCCAAGCCGCAGGAGCTGGCAAATATTATCGGCGCTAACGCCGCGCCGCGCAGTGACGTTTATGAGGCATACCTTGAAGCGATTAACGAAGCTGGCAGCGGCGGCGTTGTAGTTATTTGCGGTTCGTTATATTTGGTAGGCACGTTTAAAACAAGATTAATGGAAGAAAAGGCAAGGTGCAATTAATGGGTGGCGTTGCCAAATACCACAGTGCAGAAAAATATGTATTTTTGCTGCTGCTTTTTACGGCGGCAGTAATACCGGTAAACCAGGTGTTTACGCTGCTGATGGTGGCGGTAACTTTTTTTGCGGGGCTGGCGGTGGCCGTTAAGTACCGCAAATTAAAGCGCGTGCCTGTGCTGCCGCGCGTGCAGCAGGGGCTTTTGTACCTGCTTTTGGCAATTACCTGGTATTCGCTGCGCTTTTCGGCAGATAGTGCCGTTTCGGCCTATAATTTTGGCTACGTTGTGGGGCAGTACGTGCTTTTGGTATGGCTTGTGCTGCGCTACGGCGGCGACGGCAAACTTGATTTTGACTGGCAGAAGCCGCGCGAATGGCCGCGCCCTTTGCAGCTTTTGACCGTACTTTTGCTGGCAGGCTTTGCCAACGGCCTGCTTGGCATTTACCAGCATTTTACCGGCGTTGTGCCTACGGATCCGTGGGTAGACCCTTCGCAGTTTCCGGAACTTAAAACACGCGTTGTCGGCACTTTAATTAACCCCAACATTTTTGCCGGTTATCTGGTGCTGCTTTTAAGCATAGCCGTGCCGTTTATAAAAATAACAACAGGTAAAATACGCGGCTTTTTAATGGTGCTGGCAGCAGTGCTTGGGATAAGCCTTGTTTATACTTTTTCGCGCGGCAACTGGGTGGCCTGCGCCTGCGCCATGATTTTTTACTTTTTGTTTTTCTGGCGCAAATGGCTTGTTCCGCTGGCAGTTTGTGCGGCAGGCAGCGTATATTTTATGCACGGTGCGGTATGGCACAGGCTGATGTCTATTTTCGGCACGCAGGATACCTCCGTGGCTCTGCGGTTTGCCTACCTTAAAAGCACGCTTTTTATCATAGAAGAACACCCATACGGCGTAGGCTGGTACGGGTTTCAGTATATTTACCCTGAATACGATTTTTATTTGAACAACCCCAATGTAATTATGTACCACTGCCATAATCTGATGCTTAATATTCTGGCAGAACTTGGCTGGCACGGGCTGATTGTTTTTGTGCTGGTGCTTGCTGTTTTTGCCTGGCATGCCTTTAAGCTGGCCGTAAAAGGCGTGCGCCCGTGGCTGCGCGCCGTAGGGCAGGGGTATCTGGCGGCATTGGTTGGTATTTTGGCAGGCGGCCTTACCGACCATGTGTATTTTAATATGGATATGGGACTTTTGTTCTGGTGCGTGTCGATGGTAATGATGCAGTGCAGCCTTTTAAACAGGCTGAGCCGCAGCGGGCGGCAGAAAATTGCTTTACATACCGGGACAGACACGCTACAATAAAATCAGAAAATTTTTAATTTTTATGGAGGGAAAAATGAATTTAAAGGATGTACAGAGGGTTTTAAAAGCAAAAATCCTTGTGGGAGAAGAATTGATGGAACGCCCCGTTGAAACCTGCTGCGGCAGCGACCTTATGAGTGATGTGCTGGCTTTTACCAAATGCAATACCCTTTTGTGTACAGGCCTTACAAATATGCAGGTTATCCGTACGGCGGGCATTACCGATTTGTGCGGCATTATTATAGTACGCGGCAAGCTGCCCGGGCCGGACTTTCTGGACTTTGCGCGCGAGGCGCAGATGCCGGTGCTTTCAACAAACTGCACTCTGTTTGAAGCCTGCGGGCTGTTATATGTGGCCGGGCTGCGCGGATGTTCGCAGGAAAAAGGGGGCTGCGGGTTATGACGGAGGCTAAATCTGTAAAAATAAGCTATGATGTGGCAGGCGGTGATTTTGACCGTGCCGGGGAAGCCTCGAGCGGTATTAAGCGCATGCTGCAAAAAATTGGCATACCGGCAGATATTGTGCGCCGCATAGCCATCGGCACTTATGAGGCGGAAATGAACGTGCTTATTCATGCCGGAGGCGGCAAGGTTGCTGCGGAAATTTTTCAGGACCATACCGTAATCAACATTACCGACCACGGCCCCGGCATACCGGATATAAAGCTTGCCATGCAGGAGGGCTGGTCGACAGCGCCGGATTATATCCGCCAGATGGGGTTTGGCGCCGGTATGGGCCTGCCCAACATGATGAAATGCAGTGATAAATTTGACATACAATCTAAAATAGGAGAAGGAACCTCCATCACAATGGAGTTTAAGCATATCAGCGAAGATTTGTAAAAGAGGTGAGCCCATTGGCAGAAGGCTATATTCATTCCGTCCGCTTTGTGCCTTCGAAATGCAAAGGCTGCGTAACCTGCGTTAAGGCGTGCCCTACCGATGCTATCAGGGTGCGCAACGGCAAGGCCGAACTTATCGCGGCGCGCTGCATAGACTGCGGCGAATGTATGCGCCGCTGTGCGTATCACGCGGTAGAAGCATATTCGGACAAACTGGAAGAAATACAAAAATACCAATATAATATCGTTTTGCCTCCTCCTTCGCTGTACGCGCAGTTTCCGGTCGATATTTCGGAGGAAACAATACGTGGGGGCTTAAGCAACCTTGGCTTTGATGAAATTTTTGACGTGGCTGTGGCTTCGGAATATATTTCCCTGGAAATTGCAGACTACATTAAAAACTACAATGGCGGGCGCAAGCCTTTAATTTCGTGTACCTGCCCTGCGGTGCTGCGCCTTATTCAGGTTAAGTTCCCGGAACTTATCAAACAGGTGGTGCCGGTGCTGCCGCCTGTGGAGGCTGCCGCAATTTATGTAAAAAAAGAAGCCATGGAACGGCTGGGACTTGAAGAATCACAGATTGGCGTATGGTTTCTGGCACCCTGCCCGTCGAAAGACGCTAATATCCGCCAGTCGGTAGACGTAGTGCATACGCAGCTCAGCGGCAGCATTGCTATTTCGGAAATTTACGGCAGGCTGATGCGCTCTATCGGCAGCGTTAAAGAAAGTAAAAAAATAACCGCGGCTTCTTCCTACGGCATGGGCTGGGGCTGTTACGGCGGCG
>OHMS01000772.1_pt1 | contig 11961 bp, 9 predicted proteins | sample 1569351 | NCBI WGS metagenome assembly OHMS01 (sample SAMEA3879571, study PRJEB24766) | human gut metagenome | biome: human-associated habitat; feature: feces | place: USA | collected 1985/1987 | reverse complement strand
GCAGTCCATTATTTAAAAGAAGATGGCTCTGAGGCCGAGACGCAGGGCGAAAATTATATCCCTGGTGTGTATGTCAAGTACGGCAACCAGTTTGCCGAAATTCTTGACAGCACCGGCCACACCGACGAAGCTGCCGCCGTGCGCGCCGAGGTTGCAGAGATGGAACATACCGTACTGACTGCCGGTTGGGACGGCAGCTGGTTCCGCCGCGCCTACGATGCCTTTGGCCATGTGATCGGCGGTGAGGAATGCGAGGAAGGCAAGATCTTCATCGAGCCGCAGGGCATGTGCGTCATGGCGGGTATTGGTGTGGACACCGGTGAGGCCGTGACCGCTTTGCAGAGCGTGAAAGACAAGCTCGACACAAAGTACGGCATTGTGCTGCTGCAGCCCGCCTACACGAAGTACCATCTCGAACTGGGCGAAATTTCCAGCTATCCCCCGGGATACAAGGAGAACGCAGGCATCTTCTGCCACAACAACCCATGGGTCAGCTGTGCCGAGACTGTAGTCGGCCATGGTGACCGCGCGTTTGAGATCTACAAAAAGACCTGCCCGGCATACATTGAGGACATCAGTGAGATCCACCGCACCGAGCCGTATGTCTACAGCCAGATGGTGGCTGGCCGCGACGCCGCCACCTTTGGCGAAGCAAAAAACAGCTGGCTGACCGGCACGGCGGCCTGGACCTTTGTGGATGTGAGCCAGTATATCCTGGGCATCCAGCCCACGCTGGCCGGGCTGAAGATCGACCCCTGCATCCCCCATACGATGGACGGCTTTACCCTGCGCCGCGTCTGGCGCGGAGCGACCTATGAAATCGTTGTGGAGAACCCTGACCATCTGGAAAAGGGCGTCAAAGCCATGACCGTGGACGGCAAGCCCGTAAGCGGCAACATCCTCTCCCCTGTTCCCGCCGGCTCAACCGTAGAGGTCAAGATCGTCATGGGCTGACCGGCCCGCCTTTTACCGCAAAGCAGCAGCCCGCAGTGGGCTGCTGCTTTTTCTGTACGGTCTTTATACACCGGCGTGCTGCTTCACGAACCAGAAAACTCCCCTATCCTGCTGCGTGCGCAGCAGAATAAGGGAGTATTTTTTGTGTGCAGCCTGTCAGGTATGGTTATTCCGCGAGCATTTTATCGCGCGACAAAGAGGACGATGGCCTGATGCGAATCAGAAGCCGAGATACAGCACCGGAGCTGCCAGAAGAAACAACTTCCCGGCAAGGGGTGCTGCCGTGCCTTTTCACAGATTTTTTCCGTTCGTTTCGGCCACCTTGGCGTACCAGACAGCGCTGTCCTTGGGGGTGCGTTTGCCGGTTGCGTAATCGAGATAGATCAGGCCAAAGCGCTCGTTATAGCCCTCGCTCCATTCAAAATTATCCAGCAGCGACCAGTGGAAATAGCCGCGCACATCCACGCCGCTGTCAATCGCGCGGCGCAGCGCCAGAAGATAGCGGTGGGTGAAGTCAATGCGCGCAGGGTCATGCACCTTGCCGTCCAGATGGATGCTGTCGGTGCAGGAAAGGCCGTTCTCGGTGATGTAGATGGGCAGACCGTACCGCTCCCAGATAAAGCGTGTCCCCCACTCCATCGACTCCGGGGTGATGGGCCAGCCGATGGCTGTGCGCGGATGTCCTGCGGCCCGGGGGCAGAATTCCGGCTTGCCGTTTGCCCCGGCGCGCACCATGACGGAGTTGTAGATGTTCATCCCGATGAAATCCAGCCTGCCCAGCGGCAGAGCGTCCAGCTGCTCCTGCGGGATGGCATCCACCACACGCTGGGCCTGACCGCCCGCGATCACAGGCCAGCCGCGCCCGCACAGCGGATCAAGTGCCGGGGCATAGGTGAAGGTCCAGTCTCCGTCCGCCAGCGCAAAGGTTGCCTCGCGGGCCGCCGCAATATCGGCAGGGGCGTCTGTTGCCGGGGTGCAGATGCGCCCTGTCGGGGCCATGCCGACCCGGGCATCGGGGTCAGCCCTGCGGATCGCATCGGCCGCAAGGCAGTGGGCGTAGATCGTGTTGTGCCACGCTGTAAACACCGAGCCGTCATCCAGACGGAAACCGGGTGCGTGTACACCGCTGCTGTAGCCCAACCCCACGCTGCACTGCGGCTCATTGAGGGTAAAATAGTACCGCACCCGCCCCTTAAAGTGTGCGGCGACCGCGGCGGCATACCCGGCAAAGGCTTTTGCCGTATCGGCATTCAGCCAGCCGCCCTTGTCCTGCAGGGCCTGCGGCAGATCCCAGTGGTAGAGCGTGACATAAGGCTCGATCCCTGCCGCGAGCAGTGCATCGACCAGCCGGTCATACCATGCAAGACCTGTCGGATTGACTGCCCCCGTACCTTCCGGGAAGATGCGCGGCCAGGCAATCGAGAAACGGTACGCCTTTAGGTGCATCTCTTTCAGCAGTGCAATATCCTCTGCCCAGCGGTGATAGCTGTCGCAGGCGATGTCCCCGGTATCACCGTTCCTTGTTTTGCCCGGCGTATGGCTGAAGGTATCCCAGATGGACAGTCCCCTGCCATCCTCCTGCACTGCGCCCTCGACCTGATAGGCTGCGGTTGCCGCGCCCCAGACGAAATTTTCCGGAAATGACATCGTATATTCCTCCGTATTTTGTCGTTTGCTTTTTTTGCATAAACACCAAAAAAGGTGCAGCGCAAGCGCACTGCACCTCCGTAAGTGTTATTTTACCCTTTCACGCTGCCGAGCGCAATACCGCGGACAATGTATTTGGAAAGAATCAGATAGACTAACACGGCTCTCTGAAAACGCCATGACTATATTCTTGTTTTTTCTTGCCATTTAAGAAGGTGCGTTACCCCGTTCCCGGAAAAAAGAGCATCGCCGTGATGACCACGCGCGTGGAGGAAGGGGAATAATAGCAGCACTTTGGAAAGTGAATCAGAACGGATTCACTTTTTCGAGTCAAGATTTTTGGATGAATCAGAAGTGATTCACTCTGAAATATATACGAATTTGTATTGGTGTCCAGTTTGATTGCTCACGCCTTGGGAGAGAATATGTTTTGCTAGCATAGCGTTTGGATATCCACAAACGCATTTCTGGGGTGTTCCCCAGACCCCCTCGCTGCTCTTGTGTGACGATAGTGACGCAGATGACGCTAATGACGCTGTTTTGAGGATATCCCTATACCATATCCCAGATTCAGCGTCATTAGCGTCATCTGCGTCATTCCGATTTTATGTTTTTCGTAATATCATTATTTTTGTTTCGAGCAGTAGTAAACTGCAAGCGTCATTTCGCTATAAGTGTGACGGTGATGACGATGATGACGGTGTTCGTGGGATAGGGTAAAGGGGTATATCAAAAACATCGTCATCACCGTCAGCATCGTCATTCTACAGGCAAGCCGTTTTAATCTGCGGCTTGCCTGTTTTATTTTGAGTAATGTGGCAGGGTTTTTGCCCCATTGTTTGTTAAAATGGATTTAGATATTTTGTAAAAGTGCAAGGGTTTTTAGCACAATGGGTGATATGCTGGTTTTGAAGTGCATTCGGGCATTTAGTCAGATGCGAAATCTTTTAAATATTTTTTCTTTGCGACATATTTGACCGTTTCTCAGCGGCTATATAGTAGAGGTGCTTTTTCAAAAATTTTGAGGACGGTTGCAAAAATTGCAACTTCTTATCTGTATGATATGATTTGGAATCTTTCTAAAAATTTGAACTTTTTCTAAACAGTTTAAAAAACCTCGTAATTTTCGCCGTTCTCAGCGGCTATATAGTAAAGACCTTTTTATAAATTATTTACATAGGAGGAACCCATGAACACGGAATTTCAAAATTTACCCAATGTTGTCAGCCCCAAGGAAGTACAAACTTACTTCGGCATCTCACGCTCGACCACCTACCGCATATTCCATGACGCGAGTTTCCCGGCATTCCACATTGGAAACCGACTGCTGGTGCGGCGGGATGAGTTACTGGACTGGCTGGAACAGCAAAAGGTCAATAAAGCCCAAAACGAGAACCCGAAGATTGTCGGGTCTGATGAATAGCTTTCTCCGCACTCTTGTGGTAGTCTTTGTGTCACGAAAGGAGACGATGCAGCGTGAAAGATACATCCAAAAAAGCCCTGCGCCGTGGGCACAACGAGGGCAACATCCGTCAGCGCGCAGACGGGCGGTGGGAGGTGCGGCTATCTGCCGGAATCGACTACAAGACAGGCAAACCTAGGCGCACATCCACCTGCTGCAACACGCGGCAGGAAGCTATTGCCATTTTACAGCAGCAAGCCCATGAAGTCCGCACACAGGGCTGGCGCGATCCTATGTCGGTGACATTGGGCGAATGGTATGAATACTGGCTGGACACCTATATGAAGGACACCGTCAAGCAATCTACTTACGCCAGCTACCGCAGTTATCTCAACAAGCACTTTTGTGTACTGGGAAAGATTTTATTAAAGAAATTAGAACCGCACATCTTGCAGGAGTTTTACAACTACAAATTCCGCGAGGAAGGGCTGTCGCCCAAGACGCTTCGCAACTACCACATGGCACTGCATAAGTGCTTACAGCAAGCCATGAAAGAGCGTCTGCTGATTTACAACCCCTGCGATGCCGTGACCCTGCCCGGCGGAGAAAAGCCCGAAATCAGTGTATTTACCAACGACCAGCAGCGGGCGCTGGTGCAAGCCAGCTACCGCCACCGCTATGGCGTGTTCATCCGGCTGGACTTGTGTACAGGGCTACGGATGGGAGAATTACTGGCGCTGAAATGGGAAGATATTGATTTCAGCACCGCACAGCTTCATGTCCGCCGTACCATCAACCGTCTTGCCAAGTACGAAGCCCACGACGGCGAGAACAAAACCGAGATCGTATTCGGCACACCCAAAACGAAAAACTCCCGCCGCACGATTCCGCTGACCCGCACAATGGCAGACGAGCTTGCCCGCTGGAAACAACAGCAAGCGCAGGACAAGCAGCGGGTAGGGGATAAGTACACCGACGATGGCTTCATCGTCACCAACGAGTTTGGACACTACTTTGAGCAGAAAACCTTCAAGGATTACTACGACCGATTGTTGAAGGATGCCGACATCGGGCACTTTACCTTCCACGCCCTGCGGCATACCTTTGCCACCCGTGCGCTGGAGCGCGGCATGGACTACAAGACCCTGTCAGCCATCCTCGGTCACTACTCGGTGGCGTTCACAATGGACACCTACGTTCACAGCATGGACGAACACAAGCGCCATGAGATGGACAAGATGAACGATATGTTCGGGATGCAGTACAGTATCTCTGTGGAGAACCAGCCCTACCCTGTACTCTGCACCTTATCCCCGGACGGCTGCACTGCCCATGTGCCGGACTTCCCCAAAGTTACCGCACAAGCCCCCACGCTGGAAGCTGCCCTGCTGGAAGTCAAGCAGCAAATCCAAAAAGCCCTGCGCCAGTACAAGAACCCGCCCATTCCCACCAAACAGGAACAGATCGTCGTGCCAGACAACAGCGTGTTGGTACTCGTCAAGGCGAGCTGACTACACTGACCGCTCCTATATTTACCTGCCAACTCCGCAAAATTTATCCACAAAAGCGCCCGGGCGGTTGAAAAATTCAGCCGTCCGGGCGCAGTCGTTTTATCGTTTTGGGGTCAAAGTTACCAGAATGTTACCACTTTTTCCATATTGTAGAAAAAAGCTCGTTGAAACTTTTCGCTTCAACGAGCTTTTGTTGTGTCTGTGTGACAAAAGAGATACCCCTTGCAAGAACTTAGTTAAACCGTTCAATTTCCATTCTCATGAGATACATGAAATAATGAAATCGGCTTTTGGGTTGAACTCATTTTTTGAAACGCAGCCAAAACGCCCCAATTGAATCAATGAGTTTCACTTTTCTCATCTTAAAAGTTGGATTCATTCCATTTTAAAGATTTGTTCTACTTGTTCAAAAGGCAAAACTGAGCAATCCAAAATCTTTTGCATATCTAATGCATCAATCAGTTTTTTTGCTCGCTCCCCTTTATGATAGACGGCTTGTGTACGGCATAGTCGACGTTGCTCAATAAACAATTGTTTTAGCTTTGCACTGCCCTTCCGTCCGGAAGGAATGTCCTCTTGCGTCAAATCAGAATCCAATCCCATAAAGCAACTGATTCCATGAAGGTCCAACAAAAATATATCTTCTATGTCTGCGTCGACAGCCATGTCAACGATTTTTTTGACACCGCGTTGAGTGTTTATCATCTTTCGAAAAGTTTCCCAGTCGCCTTTATAAAACTTTGTTACATCAGCATTATATGAATCTGTATCATAGCAGAGAAAAACCGTCCATGGAATTTTCTTTCCCTTTGCTTGGACACAATTGTTTTGGAACCAGTTTGCTGAATTGTGAATCTGGGTGATTGTTCCAACTGCATTCATTTTGATAATTCGAACACCGAATGGTCCACGCACAGTGAAAAACGTCTCAAATGTTTCTGAGTCTTGATTCTTTTCTATCGAACAATTTGGATGTTTTCGAGCAAAAAAATACAATAATCTTTCGTAAAAGACACGCTCTGTAGCCCCTTCTAGAACAAATGCAAAACCGGATTCGTAAGAATTTTCCATCAGAAACCCTCCAAATAATTCTGCAGGGTTTGGAAAGATGAACTTTCTCCTGACATCAATTCAAACAGATACTCTCCGACTGACAGACCATAAGATCGCGCAGCGTTTAACAGCTTTTTCTCTTTAGTTGATGCAATTCTTCTGAATTGAGCAATACCGAGTTCTTGCATAGAACCCACATAGAGCTGTCTAGGCTTAAGGTACTGTACCAAATAAGGTGAGTGACTAGAAATCACAAGACAAGTATTTTCCAACGTTTCAGAAATGATACTCAGTAAATCCTTTAGCATTTTAGGATGGATGCTGGTCTCTAATTCTTCGATTCCAATGCAGGAAACGTGGTTACAGCTAGCAATAAAAATATTAGCTAACAACCAAAATATTCTCTTGGTTCCGGTGGACATAGAAGCAAGACTAACCGGTTGATTAAGCGCATCACTGAAAATAGTAACTCGATATACCTTATCTTTGAGGTGAAATGGTACAGGCGGAATATTATCATTTTGCGGTATATTATCATCTTTTTGGTCAATTGCATTAGAGTAAACCAATCGCAAACTTTTTCTTTCACCCAAATTTAACTCATGTGCCTGTATATCAATAGATGAAAAGTCGGGGAAGAGAGAATACACAGCATCTTCGAACTGATAATATTGTTCCGGATACATTTTCTTGAGCTGGTGAAGCGCACGCGGAATATCTTCATCATCAAAGCGAATGTGCATATCATCGTCATCCGCTATTCTAATGGGGGTCGGTTGAAACCTGTCTTTGACATCTAATGTGTCGCATACTCGATATTCAAATTCTTTGAGTGCTTGAATGACAGATGTATACTCCAAGTCATCAATGGAGGAAAGAACATCTATTGCCAGCACATTTGATTCGAGCATAAGGTTACGGAACGCACTGGTAGACTTTCCTTTTCGATACTGATTGGTTGGTCGCTTTAAGTATGCCGAGTATCGTACGCTTTCCGTTGGTCGCATTTCGAGACACTCATCTATGATTTTTTGACCTGTTTTATCATCACGATACCATAAGAATGTGAAGCCATAGTGAACGAATCTATATTCTTTTTGCTCCGGCAACTCAAATTCTATATCAAATTGGAATGGAGCGCAATCCAAATTTCTGGCGATGGGAATCCCATCGGACCACGCCATCATCATTGTACGTTGCTTCGCGCCAGCAGAAATAAAATCTGTTGCAAAGTCTAATGCTTCCAGCAGATTGCTCTTTCCGTAATTGTTAGGTGAAACGATTGCAAGGGTCTTACTAGTGAAATTCAGCTTTGTGGACTTCACGTTCTTAAACCCACCGACCATCAACGACTTCAAAATCATATCTGACACCTCCCACATTAAGGATAGCGGAAATCAATTCAAACGTCAAGATAATTCAACTTGAATTTCTTGCAAAATATCATGTTTTTTTGAAATCAGCGCCTTGATTATTGATGATTCATTTTAAATCAATCGTTTTCACAAAGTTCGGCTTTTGAACTTTCACATGGTTACCAAATTTTTGAGTTTTCTCGCTATGCATTGCTCACCACTACACCTCATTTCTACAGCTTTTTATAAGTGAACACAAAAATATAACAAGGCCTATGTCATTAATGTAACTTTTTACAAATTATTAAATCATTCCTGTAAAATCGCCTTCACCGTATACCCACCCACAAATTCAATCTTTATCTCATCAGCAGATAGCACAATGACTTTCTCTACAATCCGTGCAATCAAGGCATCTGAGTATTCTTTGATCCGGAAATATTCGACGCTCAACTGATATTGGGGATCGGCAGCTTTTTGCTGGTTCGCAGTCAGAACTTCTATTTTCTTTTTCAGACCGTCGATTTCTTTACTGGCGCGTTTTACTTTATCGTCCAGAAATGACGCATTGCATTTCGAGAGATAAGTCCAACAGGTGATCGAATTCCTGCTGGGCATCTGCAACCTTTTGCTGTAATTTCTCCAGTTCTGTTGTGCCACCTTGCAAATCGTGCAGGATGCCGTTAATCTGCATGGCGGTTTCCTTAGTATAACTGTCTGCAAGATTTTGAATAGCTTTCAACAGTGTATTATGCAAAACCGTTTCTTTCACGGATGGTGAGGTATGACAATATCTTGTTCCGTAGGCTGTACGGCTAACACAGCGCCAGACGATTTCTTTTCGGCCGTGGATGTTCCAAGTCACGCGCTTGTACCTGAAATGCTAACGTGCGTGTTGCCATGTTGCTGACTCCCTTCGGTTTCTCAAAAAATGTGGTTACGGCCTGTTCAATGAACTGCGATGTGGTGATGCTCTGTCATTCCAGTTCTTCACGGATTTTCTGGTGCAGGTCATCCGGGATGGTTACGGTCAATTTGCTCATGGGTGCGCTCCTTTCTGTGTTTGCAAAGCAAGCATACCACAGCGGCAGAAGCAAAGCCATTCACAAGAACCAACGACAATTCATTGAATTTTGTTGTCAAAGAAGCCATAACCAACAAAACCTTAGTGTATGGGAACCACCCCCTCTAAAGTGTAGATAAGAAATTGAGCGCGGAATCTGGAATTGCATCGTCCGGCGGCAGACTGGGAACAGCAGTGGCTATGCTGGCCGTCTGCAATTCTTCGCGCAACCACCTTGCGGATGCTTTTCTCCAGCCTATCCGTCTGTTCTGCCGCAAGGATACTCTGCACCAGAAACTCTTTGCGTTTGGCAGGCGGCACCTGCTGCAGCAACGCCAACGCGCGGCGGTGTTGCGGTTCGTTAAGGTTCGGGCGGAAAACATACTGTGGGCGTTTCATGCCTCGCTTTTACGGCGCGACACGGCGGCCAACGCACGCTCGAATCCGACCGCGTTCACCTTGTCGTCCAGCAGGAAAATCGTCTTACAAAGCCCGTCTTTGGGGCTGAGGTGGCGGCTCACCACCGATGCGCCGCCGCCCAATAGCACGGCGGGGATGGCGTGCAGGTCGAAGCCGGCTTCCATCGTGGCAGACAGAAGATGCTCTGTGTACTTGCGCCCCTGCTGATTCACAATGTCACGCACCGCCTCGCTGACCGTGCAGGGGTGACCTGCCAGCATATTTTCGATTTGGGCATCCGTGAGGGACAGCCCGGTTTCCCGGCGCACCTGTTCACGGATGTCATCCACGCAGCGGATCATGCCGAGTTCCAGACTGTGCGCAGTGTCAGCCGCAGGGATGGCGTTGTCGATGCGCATAAGGTCCACCGTCCAGCCGCCCAAATCCATGAGGAGCATGGACGGTTCGTCCTGCAAAAGCCCCACTTCGGTCATAAGGGCGGCGTAGCCTTGGGGGAAGATGGCAACTTCCTCGATGGTAATGCTGTACTCCACGCCCTCGAATTTGAAATTCACGGGCTGGTTGCTCCGCAGCAGATAATCTTTGAACTTGGGTTTGTCGCGCCCGAAACTGGTCAGCGGCAGACCCGCCGCAATTCGCACCGAGCATTCGGGAGGCAAACCGCGCTGCCGGATTTCTTTTGCAATCGCTGCCAGCGTCAGCAGGTAGTAGTTGTCGTTCACAGTTTTGTCCCTCTGGATAGGCTGCCGCCCAGAGCCACAAACAAAAAAGCACCCGCCAAACTCTAAGAGTCCTTGGCGGGTGTAGGGTTCGTGTTCTCCGTAACTGGTAAGCCCTGCCGGGAACGAGCAGTGGGCTGTTTTGATAGCGTAATAGCCGTGGTCGATGCCGATAATGATGCTCATAGTGAAAATCCTCCTTATTGTAAATAGGTATAAAATGGAAACCTTGAAAACAAACTGAAAACTGCCAGAGAATTTGCCCTCAAACAGGGGAGATAGGGCTTTTCCTAGCCATCAATCCGCTCCCGATCATTAACAAATTGTAAACTTTCGCTTTTTTCTTCAAAAAACGCAAAAATCCCGGCTATCGGTGTGGAAAACCGACAGCCGGGATTGAAAACTTTTTGAAAACGACCGAATCTTTTTGAGATTTATCTACAAATGCGCTCATTTTTTCCACAATGCGGGCGCACCGCTGTGGAAAAACGGCAACAAAAAAGCCCAACCGCAGTGTAACGGTTGGACAGCCTTATAAAATACGACCTTGAAAACAGGACGTCGAAATCGCCATTTTTTGGCGTTACAACAAAGAAAAAAGGCTGTGACATCTTTTTTGCCACAGCCTGTTGGTTGCGGGGACAGGACTTGAACCTGCGACCTCCGGGTTATGAGAAATCTAAAAATCGTGCGTTACAGTGATGTTTTGTTGGGTTTGGTGGTATTGCGTACCAAGGCTCAGAACGGATTTTGTCCCATGTGTACAAAGGAATACTACATAGTGCTGACCCGTCCCAAACCCTTTTGGGGGCAGTTTTGGGGGCAAATCTGCAAGACGAATTCTGACTTGCGCCGCTCAAATAAATGCGCAGCTTTGGTTCCATTGAGAAAAGTGGATACTCATATCACAGGGTTCACGCAAGTGAAAAGCCCAACGAACTGGTGATGAAATTTTACTCTCTAGCAAGAAGTTGTACGCAAGCCAACTCTACACCATCCCTGCACACCGCCCCTGTCACCGCGAGAAACGCCCTTGTTTAGGCGCATTCACACCGCGTCGGAGCGGTGCCCTCCCAGCCAAATATTGCCCCAAATTCCCCGTTTTCCGGGGATTTTTTATTTTACCGCAAAGGCATTTACCTGAACGGGATTTCCCTGTACAGGTAAATCCTGCACAAATAAATAATTAAATAAATAAAATACTAATATACTATCGTATCCTATCCGTAAAACTACAAAAAATTGGATTCATCCCGCTATGGTCTTACGGCCATGCGTACAACTTACCACCGGAGAGTACAACTTACGATTGCAAACCGACCCTGCCAAGTTGTATAATTAAAGCACCGATAGTTCGCGCAAAAGCTGGTGCAAGAGCATGAGCGCTTTTGCGAACACGCTGGGCGGCGCGCTTATTTTCGGCATGGCGGATGACGGGCAGATCGTTGGGCTGACCGAACCCGACAGCGACGCCGAGAAAATCAGCGAGATCATCAAGACGCGCATGGAGCCTATCCAATAGTACGATATACCGTGAAACTGCGCGCCGTCCGGCGCGATTTTATGCGCTGCGCGCAGCCAGCGGTGCGGCGCGGTCACTGCGCCCGCAGGCGCGTTTCGGAGCGCAACCGCCGCAAGGCGGCTCTTAGCGCGGAGATAACCCAAGAAGGGATACACCGTCGGCTCAAGCCAATCAGCGGATACTGCACAACCGCTGATTGGGAGCCTTCCTCGAAACAGGCTTGCTTGATCCGCCACCGGCGGCACTTCGTCTGTTTCCCCGCGCCATTAAAATCCTAAGTTTTCAGAACTTTTATGAAGTTCTGAAAACTTGCTC
>OHMS01000764.1_pt1 | contig 12025 bp, 9 predicted proteins | sample 1569351 | NCBI WGS metagenome assembly OHMS01 (sample SAMEA3879571, study PRJEB24766) | human gut metagenome | biome: human-associated habitat; feature: feces | place: USA | collected 1985/1987 | reverse complement strand
ATCTTCGCTTTCTGGGACAGATCGATTTTGACCAGGTGAAGATCCTGTTTATCGGTTCCGGACTGAATGATTATCACTCCGGCACTCCCATCGAATCCACGTCAGATCCGTATGATGAATATACCTACTGTGGAGCTATCCGCAGTATTGTGAAGGAGTTGCGGGAAGCCTATCCGGAGCTGCGCATTATCTTCATCACCCCACCCTATACCTGGTATACGGATCCGGAACTGACCTGTGAGGAATATGATCTGGGCGGTGGTGTGCTGGAGGATTATGTCAATGCGGAAATCGGGCTGTGTGAGGCTTTGAATGTAGAAGTCATAGACATCTATCATGACTATTATCCACATGACACCTGGGATGATCTGTATCTCTATACTGATGACGGCCTGCATCCCAATGAGGCCGGCAGAGAGAAGATCGCACAGACGATCGCGGAAAGACTAAATAAGGAGTGACAGACGGATGAAGACCCCGTGGGATTTTTTTCAATCTAGTAGAACAAAAATAAAAAATACATGGAAGATCGCCTTTCTCTCAGCGTTTGTACTGGGGATTCTGATCCATCTGCCGGTGATGCTTTCGGATATTCCGAATCATGACGGCCTGAGCAGTATGTATTTTGATCAGAATATGATCACTTCCGGACGGTGGTTTCTGTCTGTGACATGCGGCTTTTCTTCGTATTTTACCATTCCGTGGATCATTGGTCTGATCGGTCTGCTCTGGCTGGCGCTGACGGCGGTGGCATTGACGGAACTGCTGGAACTTGCAGACCCGTTGGTAATCATGGCAGTGAGCGGATTGCTGGTTTCTTTTCCGGCACTGGCATCCACTTTTGCCTATGTGTTTACCATGGATGGCTATATGATGGCACTGTTCCTCGCAATTCTGGCAGTGCTTTTTACGAAAAAACAGAAAAAAGGCTGGCTGGCCGGGGCGGTATGTCTTGCGTTCAGTATGGGGATCTATCAGGCATATCTGCCCTTTGCCATTCTGCTGTGCGTATATGTGATCCTGCTCTTTTTTATGGAAGAGAAGGGCTGGAAGACGAAAGCGTTCTATGTACTTCGTTACCTTGGCATGGGAGTTGCCGGAGCCGCATTGTATTACGTAATCCTGCAGATTCTGTTGAAATTACAGGGAAAGGTGCTGGATACCTATCAGGGGATCAATTCCATGGAGCAGGGAGGTTCCGGTCTGGGGCTGTTTGCAACGATCCGGGGAATGTATGTTGATTTTCTGGCATTTACGGTGCATGGAAATGTGTTGGTGAACAATATTTTCTCTTTTACGGCCTGTGCGGCACTGGTGCTTCTGGTGGCTTATCTGCTGGTGAGAAGCATGCTGCGAAGAAAATGGTGGAAGAATCCGGCATTTTTCGTTATAATAATTCTGTTGGCGGCGGGACTTCCGCTTTTGACCAATGTGATTCTGGTGATTTCTCCGAATCTGACCTATCATTTGCTGATGCGGTATCAGTGGGTATTATATCTGATCCTGATGCTGGCATTTGTGGACAGATATGCGTCGGAGGACGGGAAAACAGATATCGGGATCCAGTGGGTGGCATTACTGGCGGCCGGAATCCTGGTATTCAATTATGGAGTATCGGATAATATCGGATATTCCAATCTGGAGAAAAAATACGAGAAGACCTATGCGTACTGTGTACGTCTGCTGGACAGGATCGAGCAGACGGAAGGGTACTATCAGGGAATTCCCATTGCATTGGTGGGTGTCATCGGGTATGATGAATTCCCCACTACGGATATTACCGGAAAAGTCACGGACGGTATGATCGGTCTCAGCGGAGACTATCTGATCTATAAGGGAGCGGATTATCAGGCATTTATGCAGAACTATCTGGGCGCAACCCTGAATTTTCTGGATCCGGATACTGTGGGTGAGATTTATATGACGCAGGAATACATTGACATGGATACTTTTCCGGGAGCGAATTCCACCAGGGTTGTGGATGGAATCCTGTATGTCAAGACCGAGAACTGCGGAAGGGATTAGAGGATGTCATTATTATCGATTGTTTTACCGGCATATAACGAAGAACAGAATATTGCCAATACCGCAAAAGTACTGGGGGAACTGCTGGAACAGCACGGGATCGATTATGAGCTGGTATTTATCAGTGATGGTTCGAAGGACGGAACCTTTGAACGTATTAAGGAAGAATCGGCCAAGAATCCGAGAGTACGGGGAGCGGAGTTTTCCCGGAATTTCGGAAAGGAAGCTGGAATTTTTGCAGGCCTGGAGCTGACTACGGGGGATGCGGTGATCGTTATGGACTGTGATCTGCAGCATCCGACTGAGGTGATTCCACAGATGTGGGAAAAATGGCAGCAGGGTGCCGAGATCGTGGAAGGTATCAAGGCCGACCGCGGTAAGGAGAGTCTGGGATATAAGTTGTCTGCCGGACTTTTTTACAAGATCATGAGCAAACTGATCAAGATGGACATGAATGCTTCTTCCGATTTCAAACTTCTGGACAGAAAAGTAGTACAGGTCCTGTTGGAACTGCCGGAGCGCAATACCTTTTTCCGGGCGTTGACCTTCTGGGCAGGGTTCCGTACGGAGACTGTGGAATATGAAGTACAGGAGCGGAAATACGGACAGAGCAAGTGGTCCTTCTGGAGTCTGATGAAATATGCCATTACCAATGCCACTTCCTTCAGCACACTGCCATTGCAGCTGGTGACGATCATGGGCGGGGTATCCATCCTGTTCAGTGTGATCCTGGCGATTCAGACCCTGGTGCGCTATCTGATGGGAACGGCGGTGGAAGGTTTTACCACGGTGATCCTGCTGATCCTCATTATTGGCGGATTTATTATGTTAAGCCTTGGTGTGATTGGCCATTATATTGCCAGAATCTATGAAGAAGTCAAGGGAAGACCGAAATATATTATCAGTCATGTGACGGAAAATGTGCCTGGGACAGCTGTAGGAAGCTGGAAGCGGGAACATAGAGAAAGCTAAAAGACAGTAGAAAAGAGGATGTGTTATGAGAGAGATTGATATTAAGTTTAACGTACCGCCTTATGTGGATAAAGCCGCAGATTACATTCAGGAATGTGTAAAAAATCAGAAGATCTGCGGAGATGGAGAATATACGAAAAAATGTAATGCCTGGATCGAGGAGAGGACCGGAGCCGGTAAATGCCTGCTGACGACCTCCTGCACCCATGCGACAGAACTGGCAGCACTTTTGTGTAACATTCAGCCCGGGGACGAAGTGATCATGCCTGCTTACACCTTCGTATCCACCGCAGATGCCTTTGTACTGCGCGGTGCGGTTCCTGTGTTCGTGGATATCCGCCCGGATACCATGAACATTGACGAGACACTGATCGAGGATGCCATCACGGAGAAGACGAAAGCCATCGTTCCGGTGCATTATGCCGGTGTGGCCTGCGAGATGGACACCATTATGGACATCGCAAAAAGACATAACTTAAAGGTAGTAGAGGATGCCGCACAGGGTGTACTGGCATCTTACAAGGGAAAAGCACTGGGAACCATCGGTGACTTCGGTGCCTACAGCTTCCATGAGACCAAAAACTACAGCATGGGTGAGGGCGGAGCACTGCTGATCCGTGATAAGAAGGACGTGGAAGAAGCGGAGATCATTAGGGAGAAGGGAACCAACCGCAGCAAGTTCTTCCGGGGCCAGATCGATAAATATACCTGGGTAAATTACGGATCTTCCTATCTTCCCAGTGATATGAATGCGGCTTATCTCTATGCACAGCTGGAGATCGCTGATGAGATCAATGAGGCAAGACTTGCCTGTTGGAACCGCTATTATGAGCAGCTGCTTCCCTTAAAGAAAGCGGGAAAGATCGACCTGCCCACCGTACCGGAAGGCTGTGTGCATAATGCGCATATGTTCTACATCAAGGCAAGAGATCTGGAACAGAGAACAAGATTTATCAGCTATATGAAGGAGAACGGTGTGCTTACGGTATTCCATTATATCCCGCTGCATACTTCTCCCGCAGGACAGAAGTTCGGTCGGTTCCACGGCGAGGACCGTTATACTACCAGAGAGAGCGAGCGCCTGGTAAGACTTCCCATGTACTATGGGCTGACACTGGATCAGGTGGATTTCATCTGTGGACTGGTGAAAAACTTTTTTGAATTAGAGGAGCAGTAACATGCAAAAAATTGGCAGAGCGTCTGCACAGGTTGCAGGCAGATTTCTGTTCCTGGGTGTCTCCGTGCAGATTCTTCTGGGAATCTGCTGGGGCGTCAGATCCTTTGGAATTTTTCCGGAATTCGGCGATAGCTACACATGGCTGAAAGCGTCAGAGACACTTGTGTGTGATGACTACATGGGGATCGGCTACCCTCTTTTTCTGATGCTTGTAAAAGGGATAGAATCCATAAGTTCTATCCCTTATACTTTTTTTGTATATACGGTACAGATCCTGATTGCATTTTATGCCGGTGTAGTATTTTTACGGGCATGCGGAGTGACAGGGAAAAAGATATTTTTGTGCTGGGGAAGCCTGGCGCTTCTGACCTTTCCCTGTGCCATGCAAAGTCATCTGGCCGTATTGCCGAATTCTCCGGGATATTCCTTTTTACTGCTGGAACTGTCGGCGGTGATCCGGATCCTGCGGCAGGATGCTGTGGCGGAGGATGGTGAGACGACAGCGCCGGCCAGACCGTTACATGGTCTGTTCGAAGCCGGAATCTGGTGGGCGCTCAGTACACTGTGTGTGGTGGAGAATCTGTATCTGGGGCTGGTACCGCTTATTGTTCTGTGGCTGATACATCTGTGGCAGCTACGGAGCAGAAAGACGGAGAAAAAGAGAGTAGGCCGGGAACTTTTGCTCCTTCTGGCAATGGCGGGAATTTTATTCACGCTGGTGCCCATGTGGCAGACACCGGGCAGCTATGGGAAGGCGGAGAATACGGTGAGCGCCGCCATGATGCGCCGGTTCAGCTGGACGCATATGAGAGAGGAAGAAGAATACGATGAATGGCCGGAACAGCTACGTACCTGGATGACCTGGAAAGAGATGAGGAATGCCGGGTATTATGCGGGAACCATGGAGTCCGGCATACAAAAGACGTTGGAGGATCGTTTCGGCAAGGCGGAAGCACAGAAGATATTCAGAGAGTATGCCGAGTATCATCTGAAGACGTATACTTCCGACAATATCCATCAGATCGCCTGGGATTGCCTCGGATATGCCATGCCTACGGTACTGTTGCAGCTGCTGTTGGACGGCAGGGGATATGACTCCTTCTCTGGCAGAAATGTAGACATTATGATGACGGGAGATCCAAGGCTGACAGAGCTTTTGTTAAAATACAGCAGCTGGTGGTTCCTGTCGGGAATCGCTGTTGTGGTCGTGAGCGGCATGATATGCGGGATCATTGCCATGCTCCGACAGAAAAAAGAAAAAACAGTACCGGACAGAAGCCTGTTCTGGAAGATATCAGGAGTCTGTGTGATCACTGCGGCAGGCATGATCCTGTGGTATACCATGCGGGATGCCGGATGCCTGGATTACAAGAACGGATTGCTGCCGGGTTCTCTGTGGCTTGTGGGAATGATCCTCTGGACCGATAGGACCATAAGCGCCGGAGATACAGAAGACAACCCGGAGAAATAATAGAATTGTGACAGCAGAAACGCGGGAAGGAGGAACCATGACGAAGATGACAACAAAAGTGAAAACGCAGAAATCAGAAAAAGCCTGGTTCTTTCTGGGAGCGTTGGCAGTATTTTTTATGGGAGTTCCGTATCTTGTATTAGGGAAGGACTCTGTGTTCGTGTATCACGATCAGCTGGACGGTGAGGTGATCGCCTATCTTCTGCAGGCAAGACATCTGTGGGATGGCAGCGGTGTATTGCCGGAATTCATGAACGGTGCAGCAAAAACAGCGCTTACCATGCCGGCCCCCGCCTGTGTGCTGTTATACCGGTGGCTGCCTGCGGAACTGGCACTGGCCTGTATGCAGGTGGCTGGCAGCTTTGCCGGATATCTGGGAATGTTCTGCCTGCTTGGATGGGCCGGAGAAACATCGGAAACACTGCGGAGAAGAAAAGGGCTTGTCGGTTTCATAGCCATGCTGACCGGATGTATGTATGCGTATCTGCCGTTTTTGCCGGTGTACGGGCTGTCCCAGTATGGATTGCCGCTGTTAATGTATTGTGTACTGCGACTGGGGGAAAAGGACAGACCGAAGAATTTTAGGATTCTCTGTTATTTTTATGTACTGCTTTTCGGATGTAATTCTTCCCTGGTGTTATCCGGTTTTGCTGTGCTGGGAATCTGGGCGGTATGGGAGATTGTCACACTGGTGGACAAAAGGAAACAGTTCTCCGCCGGACAGGCTGCAGCCTGGGGGATTTTGCTGCTTACGTATATCGTTGAGAACGGTTCGTTATTGCTTCAGCTGTCCGGAGGACAGGGAGAAGAGATTTCTCACAAATCGGAATATCTGCTCAGCCCGGTGGACTTTTTCAGTCAGTTGAAAACAAACCTCCTGCAGGGAGGACAGCACAGTGTGGATTATCATGGACTGATCCTCGTGGTGCTGTTGATGACAACAGTTGTTTTATTTTTCCTAAATCGGGCAACGAAGAAGGACATAGCGGATAAAAAGAATGTACCTAAGGGCGGAGAAAAACGGTTATGGAAAGCCGTGGGCCTGTCACTGGCCGTTATTGCAGGCTTTGCGGCAGTGGCCGCACTGTGGGACAGCAGTATCGGAATCGCTATCCGTTCCAGTCTGGGTGCTCTGAAGGGTTTTCAGGCTAACAGAGTCCTGTGGCTGAGTCCCTGCCTGTGGTATTTTATTCTGGGGTGCAGCCTGTTATTGCTGACGGAACAGCTCCCGGAAAGAGACACAGGAGCGGAGAAAACAGGGAACGGACGCAGGAACGGTGTGATCCCGGGGATCATCGTAATGGCCGCAATGCTTCTTACCGTGGCAACAGCCGGGAAGATTTTGCTGGAGAGCAATCTGAAGCCCAATCTGCAAAAACTGGTGAACCGGAATTATGCAGCCATGAGCTTCCGGGATTATTATGCCGTGGATGTGCTGGATCAGGTACAGGAGTACCTGCGGGAGAATACCGGGGAAGAACCACAGGATTACCGGGTCGTAAGTCTGGGGATCGATCCCGCTGCGGCATTGTATCATGGATTTTACTGTCTGGACGGCTATTCAAATAACTATTCTCTGGAGTACAAGCACCGTTTCCGGGAGATCATTGCACCGGAGCTGGACAAGAGTGAATATCTGGAAGACAGCTTTGACCATTGGGGGAATCGTTGCTATTTGTTCAGCGCGGAATGCCCCGGCTATTATACGATCGAAAAAGGCGGCTTTTATTTTCAGGACTATACGATCGATGCGGAAAGTCTGAGGCAGCTGGGCGGAAGCTATCTGTTGTCGGCAGCCTATATCGATCACAGTGAGGATACCGGTCTGGAACTGATGAGGCCGGAGGCCTTTGAGACAGAGAACAGCTATTACCGCATTTATCTCTATCGGGTAATGGATAATGAATAATAACGGAGATGGGAAGATTCCTATGATTGGACAGGAAAAACGGGATAAATGGAAAAAAATCCTGCCGGAACTGCTGGCAGTTATATTGTGCCTGGTATTGATGGGTGCGGGAGTCAGCCGGAAGGAAGGCTATCACATGGACGAACTTCTGAGCTTTGAACTGGCAAATGCCAGGTATAATCCCTGGATTGTACCTACCCAGCCGGAAGGGCGCCTGGCCAAATTCGTGAACGAGGAGATCGAGGGGGACAGTGCGGGAGAGGCTCTGGAGAATCTGAAAAATACAGTAACAGATGTGCTTAGGAACCGGGGAAACAGCAAGCTGTTGTCTTATAAAGCAGATGTCTATGAGGAACCGGTCTGGATCACGGACCGGCAGTTTCAGGATTATGTTACGGTGGATCAGAAAGATGCCTTTGATTACCTGTCGGTTTATTTTAATGTAAAAGATGACAATCATCCGCCGGTACATTTTATGCTGTTGCATACCATGAGTTCTGTCTTTCGGGGAACATTGTCACCGTGGCTTGGATGCAGCATCAATCTGGTCTGTCTGGAAATTACATTGTGGCTTTTACTGCGGCTGGGGAGACAGCTGGCAGATGTGTTTTCCCTGGAAGGAAAGGGAAGACAGCTGGGGATCCTGGCGGTGCTTCTCTATGGAATGAGTACCGGAGCACTGGGTACGGTGCTGCTGATCCGTATGTATGGGCTGCTTTCCTGTCTGTGTGTCGCCCTGTTTTCCGTCCATGTGGAAAAATGGAAGAATAACGGGTTTGACAAGAAAAACAAGGGCCTTATCGCTATTACGGTGCTGGGTTTCCTGACACAGTATTTTTTCCTGTTTTACTGCCTTCTGCTGGCGGCGGTTACCGCAGTGATCCTGCTGTACCGGCACAGGAACAAAGAATTATGGTGCTATATCCGGTCCATGGTGATCGCTGCAGTGATCGGACTGGTATTGTTCCCTTTTGCAATTTCGGATGTGTTCTCCAGCGGAAGAGGGACGGAAGCTCTCGGCAATCTGGCCTCCGGATTTGCCGGTTACGGACAGAGACTGGCTGCATTTGGCAGAATTCTGGCGGATCGGACAGTGGGAGCGCCTCTTCTGACCGGCGGATGTGCCGCCGGCGCAATCCTGCTTCTGGGAAAGCTGTATCTGAGCTTCCGGGCCGGGAAACAGGAAGAGAAAGGTGAAAATTCCGGAAGAGATGCGGCCTGGATGCTGATGGTGCCGGTGGCCGGATATTTTCTGCTGGCATCCCGTATGTCACCGTATCTGGTGGACCGCTATATTATGCCTTTGTTTCCGTTTGTGGCATTGCTGCTTGCTTTGCTATTGTGTCTCCTTGGAAAAAAACTGACAGAGATCTCCGGATGGAAAGAACAGATCGTGGGAGGCATGCTGGTGCTGTTGCTCGTGGTGGTACAGGGGCTGCGGCTTGCGGCCTATGATGGGGAATACCTCTATCAGGGATATGCCAGACAGGGAGCATTGGCGGAAGAATATGAGGAGTTCCCATGCATCTGCGTTTATGCGGGAGTGGGCTATTATGAGAACCTGCCGGAATTTATGCGTTACACCAAAACTTTGCTGGTAACGGCAGAGGAACTGAAGGAACGTAAAGATACGGAATCCGTGGAGGCACTGGACCGGGTGATCGTATTGATCAAACCGGGTGTGGATAAAGAAGCAACAGTGTCTGTGCTCCGGGATAAGTATGGTTATACGTCGGAGGAACTTCTGCTTTCGGAAGGCGTGCACGGAGATATGATATATATGTTTTCCAGATAAGGAATGAAATGATAAGAAAACAGAAATGAGGTTGAAACATGATCGCAGTTCGTTTGCTGTGGCTTGCCGTTCTGCTGGTAGCGATACCGGCATGGGTGGGAAATTGTTTTTTAAATGTGGATAAACCCTGTATTTCTGTGGATTAGTGGTCAGATGCTGCTATGGGCGGGATTTCAGGTGATCTGTGTGCCGGTGATCCTGTTGGAAGGCCGTATGTGGATGGTGACCGTAGCTTATTGCGGCTACATCCTGGTGCTGCTGGCAGCGGCAACGGTCCGGTATTTCCGGCAGTCTCGTACTCTGCGGGCAGTCCGGGAAGCAAAGCCGGAGAAAGCAGAGATTATTTTGTGGGTGCTGGCTGGTGTGCTTTTGCTGGTGCAGCTGGTATTGGCAGTGCTGATGGTCTACGGTGATGGTGACGATGCCTATTATGTGGCAATCTCCGCAGCGGCAGAGGAATCCGGCAGGATGTATCAGAAGATCCCTTATACGGGAATGCATACGGAACTGGATGTGAGACACGGGCTGGCACCTTTTCCCATCTGGATCGCATGGCTGGCCCAGATGACCGGCATCACTACGGTGATCGTGGCGAAGACTCTGGTGCCGGTCGCTCTGATCTCCATGACTTACGGGGTATTTTATCTTCTGGGAAGCAGGGTATTATTCGCAGGAGAGGGCGCATACCGGAAGAAATGGGCGTTGCCTGCATTTTTACTCTGTACGGAAGTGCTGGTGCTTTTCGGAGATTATTCTTATTATACTGTAGAGAATTTTATGATTGCCAGGAGCAGACAGGGGAAGGCTGCATTGGGAAGTATCCTGATCCCCATGATATTTTTCCTGCTGCTGACACTGCTTCGAAAAATACAGGAAGAACAGAAGATCACTGTCGGTTTCTGGGTGCTGTTGGGATCTGTGATGACGGCCTGCTGTCTGGCCAGTACCATGGGAGCATTGCTGGCATGCATGCTGGTGGGAACGGCCGGGCTCTGTGGTGCGGTCAGTTACAGAAAATGGAAACTCATACTGCCATTGATCGGCTGTTGTATTCCCTGCATTGTGTATGCCGGAATGTATTTGCTGTTGGGATGATAGGACCGGAGGAGAAGAATGGATGCTTTAAAGCTGTTTCAGGAATATATGGGGACCGGACTGATCGTTCTGTGGTTCCTGGTGAGTCTGCTGTATCTGTGGCTCACAGAGAAAAGAAAATATATCCGGGTGATGTTTCTTTATGTGCCGTTAGTATTGCTGCTTGTCTTTTTTAATCCGCTGGTGGCGAAGATCGTCTCTCAGATGGCGGATGGGGAAATCTATTACCGGATCCTGTGGTTGTTGCCTGTGACACCGGTGATTGCTTTCGGTACGGTGCAGCTTTGTGGAAAACTCGCCGGTAGAAAAAGATATGTGGGGATAACGTTGGCTATTGTGCTGTTTACGATATCCGGCAGTCTGATCTACAGGAATCCCAATTTTCAGAAGGCGGAAAATGCGTATCATGTACCCCAGAGTGTTGTGGATATCTGTGATACCATTGAGGTTCCGGGCAGAGAAGTCATGGCGGCATTCCCGGGAGAACTGCTGCAGTATGTGAGACAGTATTCCAATGTGATTTGTATGCCCTACGGCCGGGACATTATGGTGAGCAAGTGGACGGTGCAGAATGATCTTTATGATGTTATGGAGCAGGAGGTCATTGATGCACAGGAGCTGGCAGAACTGGCCAGAGAAGAGGCCTGTGCCTATGTGATCCTGTCGGAAGATAAAAAACTGGTGGGGAAGATGCAGGATCAGGAATTTGAAGAATTCGGAAGAATGCACGGATATGTGATCTACAAAGATTCCACAGTGGATCTGTATTACTTTATGAAGGAATGAGATTTCAGGGAAAAACAAGTGGCTCCCGGAGCAGCAAAGTAACTGGCTGCTTCGGGAGCCTTTTTTGACCGGAATTATTTTTCCTGGGATGCATAATCCTTGGAATAGTAATTCAGGAAGTATTCAAAACGTTTGGCGATGAGCTTACGTCCTTTTACATTCAGGTGCAGATTGTCGACAAGATATTCATCGGCATTGTCTTCGGTAATGCTGCCGTACAGGTTATCCATGAAGGATACGCTGTGGATATTGGCGGAGTAACATTCCTTGATCACATAAGTGGATAAGACATCACGGCCGTTGTAAATATACATATCGGAGCTTACATAGTCGCCGTTCTCATCCACAGCATATGCATAGGTCGGAGACATGACGATAATGCGGATCTGGGGGTAATAGTTCTGCAATACTTCAATGCTGGCCTCCAGATTGCCGGTAAACTGCGTGGGATCCGTGGGATTCTCATCACTGTACATGGCATTGCCGGACAGATAATCGGTAGCATCATACATAATGGCAACGGTGTCGATCGTGTTGAAATCCAGAGTTTTCAGTGTGTTGATTACTTCCTCTGCCTCGGCCGGTGTCTTGTCGCCCAGAGCATTGGCTGCATCGGTGTAGTAGCCATCCAGAGGAACCCCAACGGCCAGGTTCACCAGCCAGTAGAGACAGTAAGCATCCATGGGGGCAACGGTGGGGTCGTAGTTTAACTGCTGTGCAGCAAGGTAACTTCCGCTGATGGAACAGTTATAAACGGTGGTATCGGTCTCTTTGGCGATCAGATTGGCCAGATTG
>OHMS01000763.1_pt1 | contig 12042 bp, 9 predicted proteins | sample 1569351 | NCBI WGS metagenome assembly OHMS01 (sample SAMEA3879571, study PRJEB24766) | human gut metagenome | biome: human-associated habitat; feature: feces | place: USA | collected 1985/1987 | reverse complement strand
AGCTGGCATGGCAATGCTTTGCGCGTTCGCGAAGAGCTTCGGCAATGTCTTCCGCTTTCAATCCCTGCTCGATCATCCGACCGGCATCGGTTACGAGAAGTCCGGTTCCGGTGGAGAGAGAACAACTGTCAATCACATGAACATGCCCGAGCTCTTCAGCAGCAATACAGCAGTTTTGATGAGCACTGGAAAGTGAACTTCCAAGATTGATATGGATCACTTCATAGCCTTCATCGACCCATGGTTTAAAATGTTCAATATATTCCGCAACATTGACGGCGGCAGTTTTTGGAAGGATTTTTTCATCGTAATATTTCTGATAAATTTCTTCCGGTGTAATGTCAATGCCGTCCCTATAATCTTTTCCATCCAGAATGATGTGGAGTGGAAAATAGTGTACATGATAACGTTCTTTCAGTTCCTGATCCAGGTCACAGGTACTGTCGGCACTTAAAATGATCTTATTTGTAACAGAATCAGTCATAATTCTCCTCCTAAATTAGTTCGAAAAACTTGAATTGTATGGCTAGTATGTATTTATACTGCATAATGTGTACACAAATTATAACATATTTTTCACATAGAGTATAGTTTTTGTATCCAAAAAACAATACAAAATAAGACTTTTTTGCTATTGTTCGCTCACAATTACTGTTTGTTCGCTTTTACTATATTAAAAATGCAAAGAATCTTGGAAGCTTTTATTGACATATATAGATAATCGATATATAATCAAGCCAAGATATATAGATAACCGATATGTCAGCTAGGAGTCAATCCACAAGTTGATATAGCCTCCGGCAGGATTGCAGAGGTGCGCTTCATTTTGCAATGAGAATGTTAAGACGTGTACGGTTAACGTAAAATCAGAAGATTAGGAGGAATTGTTATGGCAGTTGACAGAAGTCTGGTATCAGGAAGCACAACGATGTTGTTATTAAAGCTTTTATCTGAAAAGGATATGTATGGTTACGAGATGATCGAGACCTTAAGAGAAAAGTCCCAGAATGTGTTTGAATTAAAAGCAGGCACATTATATCCATTGCTTCATGGAATGGAAGATAAGAAATATCTGACAGTTTATGAGAAAGAGGTCGGTGGTAAGGTTCGTAAGTATTACAGTATTACGAAAACCGGGAGGAAAGTTTTAGAAGAGAAGAAAGAAGAGTGGAAAATTTATTCATCGGCTGTAGTGAATGTGTTGAATGCAGCAGTTTGTTAGAAAGGGTGATGTTTGATGAGACGAGAGGAGTATTTGCATACATTAACAGAACAGATTCGCTGTAAGATGGCAAGAGGGACGATAGAACAGGAGATCAATGATCATATTGAGGATCAGAAAGCGGAATTCCTAAGTGAAGGAATGAGTCAGACAGAAGCAGAAGAAGCTGCGGTTCGAGAAATGGGTGATCCGGTAGAAGTCGGGCTTGAGATGGATAGAATTCACCGGCCGACAATGGCGTGGGGAATGATCGCATTAATTGTTGGATTAAGTCTTGCAGGCTATCTTTTACGAAGTGTTATGTATCAGACCGTTTTAGGTATTGAGCAGAGTGCGGGAAAAACAGAAGACTTGTTCTGGGTAGGAACGTCATTGAGCTGGCATACATCGCTGGAACTGCCGGCACTTTTGCTTGGACTTGTGCTGATGATTGGTATTTGCTATATGGATTATACGAGGATTGCGGTTTATGCAAAACCAATCTTGATCGCATATCAGGTGTTACTTTTCATTGGACTGCAGGTCGCCGGTGCGCAAGTGAATGGATCAAAAAGATATATCATAATCGGAAATATTGGATTGAATCTGATTGACTTACTCTGGCTGACAATTCCGTTGTTTGCAGCGGTATTATATAGTTACAGAGGTCAGGGATACCGAGGAATTTTAAAGGCAATCCTCTGGATGATCATTCCATCTTATTTTCTGTTCATAAGAAGCCAGAGCCTGATCGCGGCAATGATACTGGAGTTGGTTTATTGTGTGGTTCTGGCGGCGGCTGTTTACAAAGGCTGGTTTCAGGTTTGTAAAAAAGCAGTACTTACGGGAATCGGAGCAGTAGTCGTTCTGATACCGGTTCTGCTTGCGGGAGGCCTCTGGTGTTTTGGCAAGGCTTACCAGAAAGAGCGTATAGCGGCTATATTATCAATCGGTGATTATGCAGCAGATTTCCCAGGAGTCAATGTGATTCGGGAAATGATTTCCGGAAGCTCAGCATTTCATGGCAATCCGCAGTTTAAAGAACTTCTGACATCTGTAGACGGAAGTGTCCATCTGCTTGCCAGTGTGGTAGCTGCTTATGGAATCCTGGCAGGTATTCTACTGGTTCTTTGTCTGGTGGTTCTGATCCTTCGGTTTGCTAAGATTTCATTAAATCAGAAGAACCAGCTTGGTATGGTGATGGGAACAGGATGTACAGCATTGTTTCTGATTCAGACAGTAGTTTTTATATTAGAAAATCTGGGAGGAGTAGTCGGTAATATGGGAATCTACTGTCCATTCTTTGGAACAGGAAGATCAGGTATGATGACATCTTATATCCTGCTCGGATTACTGCTCAGTATCTGCAGATATCAGAAAACAGCGCCGGAACCGGCAATCAGGTCCTGGCGCTGGAGGCAACGTTCTCAATCATGAAAAATAAATTATTTTGTTGTATTACGGCGAATTAGTACAGGGGCAATTTGTTTATGAACAGGTTCACCTAATGGTTTGGGAACACGCTTTTTCTGCTCTTCCATCTGTTGGACAAGAAGATCCATGGCAGTCTTTGCAATCACATCAATCTGCTGGCCGATGGTTGTGATCGGAAGGATTGCCTCGCTGGCAATCGGAGAGTTGTCAAATCCAACAATCTCATAAGTAGAAGGAAATGTTCCATATTTTTGGAAAATTAAGTTAAGAAACATATTTGCATAGGTATCATTCGCGAGAAAGATACCTTTTTTTTGATTGGGGTATTTTGCTTCTATTTTATTGAAAATCTCTCGGATTACGTTTAAAATCTCATGATAAGAATCACCTTCTACACTAAGATCTATATCATATGGAATATGATATTCTTCGCAAGTAGCCTGAAAGGCTCGGATTCGGTCATAAGCAGGGATGGATTTATTCACATTGACATTTATATGAATTAATATGTCACATTTATCCCGAATCAACAGGGAAGTAGCTTGAAGTGCACCCATATAGTTATCAGTATTGACACTGCTGATATATTCTGCTTCGCGTTCAATTGCGATGACAGGAATCTGATAGGAAGCGAGTTTCTCAGATGGAAGAGTGTGACTTAAAACAATCAGTCCTTCAATCTGATAAGACAGAAGTTCTTCAATGTACTGTTGTTCTTCTTCAGCACCATGTTCACTGGCGAAAACAAGAAATTTATAGTGATAATCATTGTAACTGGAAAGGAATTGTGTCAGCATCTCAGAATAATAGTGCAGGTAAAGGTTTGGAACAATGATTCCGATAAATTCACTTTTTCCATTTGCCAGAACCTTTGCCAGCTTATTCTTTTTATATCCAAGTGTATCAAGAGCCTGTGAAATCTTTTCCTGGTTTTCAACCGTCAGTGAATCCGGGTGATTGAAATATCTTGATATTGTAGTTTTTGAAAAATTGGTATATTCCGCAATATCTGCAAAAGTTACCTGTTTTTTACTCATAAAAGTTGAATCTCCTTCAATATGATGGCTGATGGTTCATAATATCTTTTAGTATAGCAATTTTCATGGAAAAACGCAACACTTAAATAACCAGTTACGTAACCGGTTATTTTATCGCACAAAAGTGTTGACAGAAAGAGAAGAATATAGTAATATCAAACTATAAAGTAACCGGTTACGTAACCGGTTTTCCGTAAAGTTAAAGGAATGGAGGAAGAAGTGCATGAAAAGAATGCAAAATCAAGCAAAGTCCGTGAGCAAACGAACGTGGAGAGAAAAGATGACTTATATGAAGAAAAACTGGCAGTTATATCTTTTCTTCCTAATGCCAGGGCTTTTACTGACAATTATTTTTAAGTATCTCCCAATGGGTGGTCTCCTGATAGCTTTTGAAGACTACAATGTAATAAAAGGAGTTCTTGGTAGTCCCTGGGTAGGACTTGAGTATTTTAGGCGATTTTTATCTTCACCGGATTTTATGAATTATCTGATGAATACATTAAAATTGAGTATCTATGGACTGTTGTGGGGATTCCCGGTTCCGATTATTCTTGCATTGCTTCTAAATCGCATCCGTAAGACAGGGATTAAAAAGAAAGTTCAGCTTTTGATCTATATGCCGAATTTTATTTCAGTCATCGTACTTTGTGGTATGGTTCGTATGCTTTTATCACCTGTAGGACCGCTGAACAAAGTGCTCGGAATTAGCACAAACTGGATGACAATGCCTTCTGCATTCCGAACAATTTATATTGCAAGCGGAATCTGGCAAGCAGCAGGATGGTCATCTATCATGTATACAGCAGCATTGGCAAATGCAAGCAAGGAGCTGGAAGAAGCAGCGACCATGGATGGAGCAAATCTTCTGCAGCAGATCTGGTATGTAGAGTTGCCGGCAATTAAAAATATTATTGTAATTCAGTTTATTTTACAGGCCGGAAATATTATGAGTATAGGTTTTGAAAAAGCATATGCTTTACAGACAGACATGAACTTGCCGGCATCAGAAATCCTGTCTACATATGTATATCGTATTGGACTTCTGAACGGAGATTATGGATATTCGACAGCGGTAGGTCTCTTCAATTCGGTTATAAATGTTATCTTGTTGATCTTTGTAAACCAGGTTGTTAAGAAACTGAATGACGGAGAAGGATTATAGAAAAGAGGGAGAAGAGATGGAGAAAAAAAAGAAGAAAAAATATTCAAGGACAGACAAAGTAATCCTTGGAATCGGATTTACCATTCTTGGTTTATTCGTCCTTTCTATAGCAATACCGATTATCTATGTAGTACTTGCATCCTTTATGGATCCGACTGTTTTGAATAACCAGGGATTGAGTTTTAATATTAAGGACTGGACATTAGATGCATATCGAAGAGTATTAGAGAACGAAATGATCTGGCGTGGCTTTTTAAATTCCTTCCTGTATTCACTTGCATTTACAGTTATTTCTGTTTTTGTGACATTGTTGGCAGCGTATCCGCTGTCCAAAAAAGAATTTGTAGGAAGAAAGGTTTTTAATATTATCTTCTTAATTACTATGTTTTTTGGCGGTGGAATGATTCCTACATTCATTTTGATCAATCAACTGCATATAGTTAATACAGTGTGGGCAATCCTGATTCCAGGAGCATTTAATGTATGGAATATGATTCTTGCAAGAACTTATTATCAGTCAATTCCAACAGAATTAAGAGAAGCATCTGCGATTGATGGAGCGAATGAAATCCAACATTTCTTTAAAATTATGATTCCGGTATGTAAGCCAATCATTGCAGTACTGGCGCTTTGGTCTTTCGTTGGAATGTGGAACAGTTATTTCGACGCAATGATTTATTTGAATGATGCGAATTTGCAGCCATTACAGTTAGTACTCCGTTCTATCTTAGTACAGAATACACCACAGCCGGGCATGATTGCCGATATTCAGAGCACAGCGGAAATGGCAAAAATAGCAGAACAGCTCAAATATGCAACCATTGTAGTATCAAGTTTACCACTGTTAGTAATGTACCCATTCTTCCAGAAGTACTTTGACAAAGGAATTATGGTTGGATCGGTAAAAGGCTAATAAGAAAGGAATGATACAGATATGAAGAAAAGAAAAGTAAATGCATTACTTGCAATTGTACTATCTCTGACGATGCTGGTGGGAGTTACAGGTTGTGGAAAAGAGCAGCAACTTGAAGCTGAAATCAACCCGGATACACCTGCAACGGAAGTGCAGTTTCCATTGAAGGAAACCGCAGAGCTTTCCTTTATTACAAGTGCACCGGCTACATCAACACAGGAGCCAAATGAACGAGTAATCTTTCAGAGAATGGAAGAGCAGACGAATGTTCATATTGATTGGACTTGTTTTGTATCGGATCAGTTTTCTGATAAGAAAAATCTGGCACTTGCTCAATTTGGAAATCTACCGGACGGATTATTCAATGCAGGAATGAGTGATTATGATCTATTGCGTTATGCAAAGCAGGGTATCATTATTCCATTAGAAAATCTGATAGATAAATATATGCCGAATTTACAGGCAGTATTTGAAAAATATCCAGAATATAGGACAATGTGTACAGCACCAGATGGACATATTTATTCATTCCCTTGGATTGAACAGCTTGGAGCCGGGAAAGAAGCCATTCAGGCAATCGGAGATGTTCCATATATTAACAAAAAATGGCTGGATTATCTAGGACTTGAGATTCCGACAACAACAGATGAATTGGAACAGGTATTGATTCAATTCCGTGATCATGCAGATGAACTTGAAAAAGAATTTTCAATCGAAGGTGATGTGATTCCAATGTCATTTATTATCAATAACGGAGACCAAGATCCGGCAATTTTAATCAATGGATTTGGAGAAGGTTATGGAGATACGGGAGATCATTTCGCTGTAACGGATGAAGGAAAAGTTATTTACACAACTGTTCAGGAAGGTTATAAAGAAGGAATTGAATGGTTACATAAACTTGTGACAGAGGATTTAGTTGACCCAGAAGCATTTACACAAGAGTGGTCCACCTATGTAGCAAAAGGTAAGAACCATCGATACGGTCTTTGTTTTACATGGGACATTGCAAATATTGATAACAATGAAGATTATGTGATGCTACCGGCGCTGACAGGACCGAATGGTATGAGAAATATCACGAGACAGAACAACAGTGAAACAAGTGGATTTGACCGTGGAAGATGTGTTCTTACGTCAAGTTGTCGGAATACAGCACTTGCTGCTGCATGGATTGACCAGATGTATGCACCACTTCAATCACCACAGAATAACTGGGGAACTTATGGAGAAAAGGACTCCTTTAACATTTTTGAACTGTCCACAAACAAAGATGGTGGAGAAATGCTAAAGCATATGGATCTTGGAACACAGTCTCCGGTAGAAGTGCGTGAGGCACAATCGGTAAATGGTCCTCTTGCAGTTTTAAATGAATATTATGATGTATATGTAACACAGCCGGAAGATGCAAAATGGCGTTTGGATAATATGCATGAAACTTATTTACAGGATATGAACAGTAAATATGTTTATCCAAATGTCTTTATGAGCATTGATGATACGAATAAAGTATCTCAGTACGATACAGATATAAAAAAATATGCAGAACAGAAGAAAGCAGACTGGATTCTGAATGGAGGAATTGAAAAAGAGTGGGATTCCTATCTGAAGAAAATGGAAAAGTATGGACTTTCTGATTATCTTTCAATTAAACAGAAATACTTTGATGAGTATCAGAAGTCATTGAGTGAAGAAAAATAACGATACGAACAACAGGAGAATTTGCATGAGTGAGATGTTAGAAAAGGCTAGAAAATATGAAGATGAACAGGGAAAGCAGATAAAAGCAGAAGACAGACCGGCTTTTCATGTGAGTCCGTATGTAGGCTGGATGAATGATCCGAATGGATTTTCATACTATCAGGGAGAATATCATTTATTTTATCAGTATAATCCATACGATACACATTGGGACAGTATGCATTGGGGGCATGTGGTAAGTAAAGACTTATTGCATTGGGAATATCTCCCGGCAGCTCTTGCACCAGATGAAGACTACGATAAGATGGGCTGTTTCTCAGGAAGCGCAATCGAGTTGGATGATGGCAGACAATTGCTTATGTATACAGCCGTAGATCATGAAACATTAGAAGATGGAAGTAAAAGAGATATACAGACACAGGCGGTAGCTGTCGGAGACGGAAGAGATTATGTGAAGTATGAGAAGAATCCGGTCTTGACAGAAAAGGATCTTCCGGAAGGTGCAAGTAAAGTGGATTTCCGTGATCCAAAGATCTGGAAAGGAAAAGATGGAAACTTCTATTGTGTGATCGGAAGCAGACCGGCAGACGGAAGTGGACAGATTCTTCTTTACAGAAGTGCAAATGGATTTGACTGGGAATTTGTCAGTATCCTTGCAGAAAATAAGAAACGTTTTGGAAAGATGTGGGAGTGTCCGGATTTCTTTGAACTGGATGGAAAACACATTCTCCTGACAAGTCCGCAGGATATGTTGCCGGAAGGCTTGGAATATCATACCGGAAACGGCACTTTATGTATCATAGGAGAAATGGACAAGGATACATATACCTTAAAAGAGCAGTTCACTCAGTCTGTGGATTATGGAATTGATTTTTATGCAATGCAGACAGTGGAAGCACCGGATGGCCGCAGAATTATGATCGGCTGGATGCAGAACTGGGATACGCTTGCTCATCGTTGTAATGACTCAAAATGGTTTGCGCAAATGAGTCTGCCGAGAGAATTGTCTGTGAAAAACGGAAGACTTTATCAAACTCCAATCAAAGAACTCGATGCACTGCGCAAAAACAGAGTTGAGTACAACGATGTAGTAATAGATAATGATACGATCACATTAGATCGCGTCGAAGGACGAACCATCGACATGGAACTCGTGATACGTCCGGAAGATAAAGAAAATGTATATAAGAAATTCGCATTACGTTTTGCACAGAATGAGAAATTCCATACAGAATTGAGCTTCCGCCCGTATGAGTCTGTATTGAAAATTGACAGAAAATTTTCAGGAACCGAACGCGCACTGGTTCATCAGAGAAGATGTCTGGTAAACGGAGATGCCAATGAGTTAAAGCTTCGTGTGATTCTGGACAGATTCAGCGCAGAAGTATTTATTAACGATGGCGAGCAGGTTATGTCTGCTGTTATGTTTACAGAACAGGAAGCAAACGGAATTTCATTCTTTGCTGATGGTGCAGCTAAAATCGATGTAGTGAAATATGATCTGGTATAGAAGTTACATGATAAATATACATTGAGATTGAAAATGCATGGATAATGATAAGGGGATTCCTGATTAAGGAATCCCCTTATGTAGTATAGGAGTATAGTATTGATGATAGAAGTAAGAAGAAAAAGACATGAAAACGAACTGCACGAAAAATATATGCAGTTGTATCATAATGAACAATGTTATGAAGAATTAATGCAGTCATTGGAAGAGGCTTATCAGAACAGACCTGCTGAACTTAGACGGTTAGATAATAAAAGAGAAAAAGAACCGAATTGGTATCGAAACAGAAATATGCTTGGGATAACGATGTATCCGAAGCTATTTGCAGGGGGATTAAATGGTGTGATAGAGCATTTGGATTATTTGTCTGAGCAGAAGATCACCTATCTTCATCTGATGCCGCTTTTGAAAATGCCGCATCCATATAATGACGGTGGCTATGCGGTAGAGGATTTTAAACAGGTAGATCCTGAAATTGGAACAAACGAAGAGTTGGAAAAGTTGACAAAAGAGCTGAGAAAACGCGGAATCAGTCTGTGTCTGGATGTTGTTATGAATCATACAGCAGATACGCATGAGTGGGCGATGCGAGCCAAGAGAGGCGAACAGGAATATATGGATCGCTATCAGTGCTATGAGACACGCGAGATTCCGGATCAGTTTGAGAAGACGATGCCGCAGGTGTTCCCGGAAACTGCGCCGGGCAACTTTACATGGTGTGAAGAGATGCACAGACATGTGCTCACAACATTTTATCCTTATCAGTGGGATCTGAATTATCACAATCCAAAAGTGTTTAATGAAATGATAGGAAATATCCTGTATCTGGCTAATATGGGAGTGGAAGTATTCCGTATTGATGCAGTTCCGTATATTTGGAAGGAGTTGGGAACCAACTGCAGAAATCTTCCGCAGGTTCATAGCATCGTCCGTATGCTGCGTATGATCCTTGAAATGGTTTGTCCGGGTGTGATCTTAAAAGGCGAGGTTGTTATGGAGCCAAAAGAACTTCCGGTTTATTTTGGAACAGAGCAAGAGCCGGAATGCCATATGTTATACGGTGTTTCCAGTATGGTGAATCTGTGGGCAGCACTGGCTACAAGAGACACAAGAATGCTGAAGCATCAGATGGATGTGATTCACAGTCTTCCGAAGAACTGCTATTTTGTCAATTACCTTCGCTGTCATGATGATATCGGCTGGGGCCTGGATGAAGAGCAGGAGAAGAAGCTGGAGATAGATCCGATTCAGCACAAGGAATATTTATATCATTTCTTTGAGGGGACATATCCGTACAGCTTTGCTCGTGGAGAGCTTTATAATTACGATCCGGTGACCAAAGATGCCAGAAGCTGTGGAACAACGGCAAGTCTGTGTGGAATCGAAAAAGGTGGATTTGAAGGAGATCTTGAGCAGGTGAAACAGGGAATCCAGAGAGTGCTGATGATGCATGCGGCATGTATGAGCATGGAAGGTTTTGTGATGCTTTCATCCGGAGATGAGATCGGTCAGGTCAATGATTACAATTATAAGAAAAACCCGGATACTGCTGCGGACAGTCGATATCTGCATCGAAGTCCGTTCCAGTGGGAGAATGCAGAGAAGAGAAAAAAACCAGGTACTGTACAGTATGCGATCTGGAATGGTTTGAAACAGATGGAAGAATTCAGACGTGAGGAAAATTGCTTTGGAGAGACTGCCGGTATCTCTACATGGGATACAGGAAATTCCTCAGTCTTCGCAATCAGAAGGACAGCAGGAAGAGAAGAACTGATCTGTCTGGCTAATTTCTCGGAGTATGGACAGAATGCATGGCTGAATTGTCTGGAAGGTGAATATGAAGATTTATTTACAGGAGAAAAACTGGAGATGAACTCGGTATGGATGAATCCGTATCAGTACAGATGGTGTGTGAAAAAATAGAAATCTGTTGAGAATAGAAAAAATGTTGTCGCTTTGGCAGCAGAATGGAGAAGAAAATGAAAAAATATGATGTAGTAGCACTTGGAGAATTATTGATTGATTTTACAGAAAACGGAAAGAGCAATCAGGGAAATCCTCTTTTTGAGGCAAACCCAGGAGGAGCACCGTGTAATGTGCTTGCGATGCTGACAAAGTTAGGACATAAGACAGCATTTATCGGAAAAGTAGGTGAAGACTTTTTCGGAGAGCAGTTAAGAGATGCAATTACAGAAGTTGGGATCGACGCATCCGGATTATGCACAGATAAAGAAATCCATACAACACTTGCTATGGTACATACTTATCCGGACGGAGACAGAGATTTTTCATTTTATCGTAATCCGGGAGCAGATATGATGCTGAACAAAGAAGAGATTTGTGAAGAACTTATCAAAGAAACAAAGATCTTCCATTTCGGAACATTGTCTATGACACATGAAGGAGTGCGCGAAGCAACAAAAGAAGCCATTCGTATTGCGGAAGAGTCCGGTGCGATTATTTCTTTTGACCCGAACTTACGTCCTCCACTTTGGAATTCACTGGATGAGGCAAAAGAGCAGGTGTTATACGGTCTCGGACATTGCCAGATTCTTAAAATCTCTGACAATGAGATTCAGTGGCTGACAGGTGAAGAGGATTATACTGCAGGTGTAAACTGGATCAGAGAAAGATATCAGATTCCGCTGATTCTTGTATCTATGGGAAAAGAAGGAAGCCGTGCATACTATAATGGAAGCATTGTAGAGGTAAAACCGTTCCTTCAGAAAAATACAATTGAGACAACAGGAGCCGGAGATACATTCTGCGGTTGTGTATTACATTATATCTGTGAACATGGAATGGAAGACTTAAAGGAAGAAAACCTGAAAGATATGCTGACATTTGCAAATGCGGCAGCTTCTGTGATCACAACAAGAAAAGGTGCGCTGCGCGTAATGCCTACAAGAGATGAAATTCAGAATCTGCTGGCCGAGCGAGTTGCAAAGTAATGTGTGCTGAAAAATAGTTAAGAAGAATACTTTGAAAAACGAAACAGAGAGGATACGCAAGTTACAAACGTATTCTCTCTGTTTTGTTCTCACTCATATCTAGTAACTGTTCAGAGCCAACCTCCAAAATGCT
>OHMS01000734.1_pt1 | contig 12335 bp, 6 predicted proteins | sample 1569351 | NCBI WGS metagenome assembly OHMS01 (sample SAMEA3879571, study PRJEB24766) | human gut metagenome | biome: human-associated habitat; feature: feces | place: USA | collected 1985/1987 | reverse complement strand
ATATAATGATATTAATAAATATATTAATGTTTCTATAGCAGGTTCAAATTTATTATTTTTCTTAACAATTGGATAAAATAAATATGTAAGTAATAACATAAATAAAAATGTTGACAGTAATATTACAATGTCCTTTATAACTAATTTAATTTTTTTCATTTAATCACTTTCCTATATTAAAATATTACCATATTTTTTGTTTTCTTACTAGTTTTTATTGAAAAAAAAATTAGATTATGGTACTATTTTAATAGTAGGGATGGTGCTAAGCATTATGAAAAAAGTAAAGAAAATTTTTGTTTTACTAGTTATGGTATTACTGGTAAAAAATGTTCATGCGGAGTGTGGTTATGAAACGCAAGCTAAACTTAATAGTGAGGCTGCCACGATAAAGGCAATTTATGAGGAACAAATAGGAGAATTTGATTCATCTTTTTCTTGTAATGATGGACAAGGAGAGTGTGAAGGATATAATTATTTTAAAATATCTATTTTAAATTTAAGTAAAAATTTTACAATTAATGTTAAGAGTAAAAAATTCAATAAATCTTTCAGTTATTCCGATGTTAAAGATGGGGTTGTAAGTTTTGATTTAAATGATATTATGGAGACACATACTTTTACATTTGATGTTTATCCCTCAACTGAAACAACGTGTCCAAAGAAAAAAATAAGAACATTTTATTTGACAACTCCAAGATATAACGAATTCTATGATTTTGGTTTTTGCCAAGATAATCCAGAATTTTATCTTTGTGAAAAGTATGTTACTTTTGAAAACATGGAAATAACAGATTTTATGGATAAATTTCAAGAATATGAAGATAAAAAGAAACAAGATGAAATAGAAAAAAATAAAAACTTTTTTCAAAAATTAGGAGATTTTATAAAAGAACATAAAGAAGTATTTATAGGGGCTGGATGTACGATACTTGTTGTTGGGGGAGTAGTTGTATTCCTTCAGGTAAAAAGAAGAAAGGATATAATATGAAAAAAGTAATTAAATCAATATATATATTTTTATTATTATCTATAATGGTTAATGTTAATGCTCTTAATGTAGGAGACCAATTTACTTTATCTCCAGGTGCTTCTCAAAGCCATTCAGCATCTTACGGATTTAATGAACAATATCAACTTCATACAGTTACTGGTGGAGGAAAAACTTATGATGCATACTGTATGGATAGAGGTAAGGCTGCAGGTCAAGGTGCTTCTTATGTGGTAAGTAGAATGATGCCAAAACTTAAAGGCGATTATGCAGTTCTTTATTTAATGAAAAATGGTGCTGATAAAGAACAAATACATTTAGCAATAAGACTTCTTGTATCAAAAGGTATGCTTAATTGGTCTCATACTGGAACAGCAGATTATTTAGCAAAAATCGATGCAGCAGTTAATTGTATGAAATCAGATTCAACATTTAATTCAACATTAACTGAGTTTTTATCAAATACTAGCAAGAAAAATAGTGATAATGACGAAAATGCTGATGAAGGTGGTAAAAGTTTAGCTCTTTTAGGATTTGATAAAATCAATTTATTAGAAAATAGTAATGCAAAATGTAGTACTGGAGCAAAACAAAAAGAAAGTTTGGATGCTTGCCTAGTTGAGAAAGAAAAGAAAGAACAACAATCATTTAATACAAAAAAATATACTTGTGAACAAGATAGTTCAACGAAATGTTTTAAAGTAGTTGAAGATACATCAAATAGTAATGCAAAATGTAGTACTGGAGCAAAACAAAACGAAAGTTTTGAGAACTGTTTAAACGAGGCATCTAAAAAAGAAAAAGAATCAAATAATAAAAAGGTATATACTTGTGAACAAGATAGTTCAACAAAATGTTTCAAAGTAGTTGAAAAAAATTCTGGTGATGGTAATGGCGATGGCAGCGGAGGTAATGGCAGTGGTGGATCTGGTTCTGGTAGTGGTGCATCTGTAAGTTGTGGTGGTTTTGATGGTATTAAACAACTTTTAATTGATGCAATGAATTACGCAAATGAAAAGTTTGGTAATGAAGGTGGAGAAAGCAAAGTTGAAAAAGGACCCGCAACTGAACCGGAAAAAGCAGATGGAGTTATAAAGAAAATAGTATCTGTTAAAATTGATATAAAAAATATTACAGACACAAGTTCTGACTCTGAATATTTTAAATATTTAGGATTTGAGGTTGAAAAACAAAATGAAGCTACTGAAGTAAAACTTCTTGGTGCTTCAAAAGAATTTATAAATACTGAAGATGGTTGGGAATCTATTTCTGAAGGTGCTGACTTATCAAAGTTACTTGAGGAAAGAAATGGAACAATTTATGTAGGATTTTTAGTATCACGTCCTTCAAGTGATGATTCACAAGAAGTTACAGATGACGATAGTGAAGAAGAAGAAGACTGTGAAGTAAAAATTAAATTTAAATATGAATATTCTAATGAAGATGGTGGTGCTGTACTATATGCAGCAGGAAACACAACAGGTCAGCAAAGATTCTTTATAGCTTCAGAGGGTGAACCTATTCAAGATGAATTTGAATTAGACACAAGTTTATGTGATGAAACTACTTGTGATCCAACTTCAACACTTCCTAATATTTGTGAAGATGGATTAGAACCTGATAAAGAAACAGGTAATGTTGAATATGAATTTAGAGAGGCTTATAATGCAGAAAGTGGTAAATATAATATTAAGAAATGTTTACTTTCTAAAAATAGTAAAGATAAAGCCGGAAATGAGTATAAATTAAAAGATGATGAATATGCTCAAATGGTTTCAGATAATGATTATTGTGAAGTAAAATGTAAAGAAGATTATATATTTGGTGTTCCTTATAAGAAAAGTACTGAATCAGGAAGATATTTCCAAATTAGTGTTTCTCTAAAAGGACAACAAGATTGTTATACAACTAAATTAAATTATAAAAAATATACAGAAGATATTGTTAATAAGCAAAAAGAAATACTTGATACATATAATGAATGGTTAGAAAATTATGAAAATTATAAACAATATCAATGGACACAAGCTAAAGCAATGGAATGTACAAATGAAACTTGTACGGCTAATTATTATACTGATGCAAATGGTAATAGGAAGTTTTCAGGATGTTCAAATACCCCATCTACTTACGATTATTATTACAATGTAGTACATAGTAATAAATATAAATATGCAACAATTACTGAACAGGAAGATAAATGGGTTATTGAAGTCAATGATGGTTCTATTGATCCAACACAATTTGGTAAATTTAAAAATAGTAAAACTTGTTCTTCTTCTGGAAATTCTTGTTCGACATCTGGTGAATGTAAAGTAGAAAAAACAGCTCAAAAAGATTGGGAGGATCAAAAGGGCAAATTTGAAAGTGCTGCACAAGGTGCAAAACAAACACTTAAAACTTTACTCGAAGATCTTCGCCAGATAGTTGATAAATATAATTCGTGTGCTGCTGACCATGATTATGCAAGTAAACAAACTGATAAATCACAGGCTTATGGTGAAGTTGCATTCTGGGATATGATTTATAGATATAATCCAGATATTCAATATAGTTATGAAGAACCAGAACCTGGTATTTCGACAACAAGGTGGATTAGTTCTGTTCAAGGTATTTCTTGTGAACATGGAATGAATTGTGACTTTATGTATAGTCCTGATGCTTTAGTAGAGGCAGAAAAATGTGCTGATACATCAGGTGGCAAAGTAACATGTTCTGAAAATACATCAATTAAAGATGTTGATGATGATACACATGAATCTACTTGGTATTGTGATGGTAATATTGATAATGAATACGAACAATGTCAAGGAAGTACAACATTAGATTATGCTGATGAATATCATTGGATGGTACCTGATGAGGATCTTGATACTGGTATTGATAGTGAAATTCGAATTGGAACAAATATGACTAATTCTTTACATAAGATTACAAAAGTTGATTATGTTCATAAGATAGCATCTTCAAAAGGAACATATAAAACTGAAAGAGTATATTATAGCGGTCATGATGATGGTGATATTAAAATTGAAGAAACCCCAGAACATGAAATTAAAAATTACGATATTGTTGATGGCCTTCCAGTGGGAATTAATACTCCTACAGGAACATATTACTATAAATTAACTCTTAATAATTTTGGTACATTCTATTCTAATATAAATGAAAACGGAAGAATTTATAGTGATTTAACTAATAGTTTATCTTCATTAATAAGAGAAAATACTACAACTAAAAATAATGATGAAGTTAACTCAAATGAATATGCATGTACATATGAAGTTAATCAAAATAGTTGTACTGATGCATCAGGTAACAAACATTATAAAACTGAATGTGATCCAAATGAGGACTGGGATAAATGTCAAGAAAGACTTTGTCCAGCAAATCAAGGTGGACCTTACTGTGTTGAAAAATCTCAAAGTTACTATGTATGTAGTACTACTCACTATGATGAAAGTTGTCAGCAAAAGGGTTCTAGAGAAGAAGCGCTTCTTGCAGTAGGATGTCAACCTGGTGAAGAATGTGAAAATAATTACAATTGTTGTCCTGAATGTGTAGTTCAGTGTATTGGAGTATGTACTGTTACACCGGATGGTTCTCAAAGTGGAGGAAGTAAACCAAATTATGACTTTAGACCTATAAGTCCAGGAAATCTATTCCCTAATGACCGTCCAAAAGGCTATAACTGGGAAAGCGATCCAAGTGTATATAAAAACTCTTTAGTAGCTAGAAAAGCAAAAGATACAATTGATGAGATTACTACTAGAGCAAATAATATTACATCCGAGGAAACAACACCTTCTTCTGGAAATCCTAAAGTTGAAGATTATTCATTAAAAGTAGTTATGGACACTGATATGATTACTAAAATACGTGAATATAACAAAACTCAAGAATCTTACAATAATGATACAATGACTTGTTATGATTATCAAATAGATAGAGATGAAGATGGTTGTAAAAAAGCTGGTTACACATGGAAAAAAGAAGGAGATTCTGGTAAATGTGTAATGGCAAATATATTCTGTTACTCTTCATTTGTTGATGATTTAGCTGATGGTAAATTTGGTGGAGAAGTAGACATTAAAAATAAAGAGGGACGTACTAAAGCAAAAGAACAATTTAGTAAGCCTTATGTAGCACCTGGTGTTAGCAATACTGATAACTTAATAGTAACAAATGATTATTGGACTATATATACATTTAATACATTAGATATAAATGGCGATGGAATTCCAGATGTTGGACCATCATGGAAGTAAGGAGGGAGTAAACAATGAAAGAATCCTATTGGGGATATTGGCTAATGGTATTTGGAGTATTCATTATTGTTGTACTCCTTCTTATCCAAAGCTTTACATCGACAAATACTCAAGATTATTATTTAATTAAGGAAATTTCAGAAGCATCAATGGTTGATGCAATTGATTATGGTTATTATCGTACTTATGGAGAACTTAAAATGAATAAAGAGAAGTTCTACGAAGTATTTTTAAGAAGGTTTGCTGAAGAAGCATCACTTACAACAAATTATACTATAGAATTTACTGAAGTTTATGAAGCTCCTCCAAAAATCGGTGTTAAAGTTTCAAGTAAATCTGCTACATTCCAAGTAGCGGGTGACACAACTACATTTGATATAGTAAATAAAGTTGATGCAATCCTTGAATCAAAAGTTGACCCTATTACTGGAAAAGGTTCATCAGAAACAAAAAATAATAATCCTACTGAAACAGAACCAGAAAAAAATCCTGTTAATAATGAAGAAGATATTAAAGAGGATAATAAAGAAAAATCTACTGTTAATAATTTTGGTGCAGTTACAATTAATCAAAGCCAGGAAACTATTAATATAAATGGGACTACTGTATATATGGATTGTGCATGTGGTCCAATAGCTATGACTGAAGCAATTATGATGTTAGGAAAAGGCGATAGTTTAAAATCAAATATACAAAGTGAACTTGGATATACGCCTAATAATGCAACAGAAACTGCTGCTGCATCTTATGTATTAATGTATAAAAAAGGACTAAATGGTAATCCTTCATCTCATGATTTTAGTAGTAGTAATTTTTGTGGCGGTAAAGGTAATTACGCAAGTAATGGCAATAGTTTCTTAAATAACTATGGTTTAAAAGTTGATACTGATTATAGTGGTGGTACTTTAAATGGTACAAGTGCTGGATATGCAGAAAAGATTTATAAATCATTAAAATCAGGTAATGTTGTTGTTGCATCTGTTTCTTCAAAAGTTGGAAGTAATATTCCAAGTAATACGGGTCTTGCTTCAACATCTACTGGACATTATTATACAATTTATGGTTACAATGCTACTGATAATTGCTTTAATGTATATAATCCTATAACTTATTATAAGAAAGGTACTCCTACAGGTACTCAATGTGTTCCTTATGATGCTGTAGATAAGTATTTTACAGAATATATAAGTGTTGGTAACTAATAAATAAACATTATAAATTAAATACTAATTGTATTTAACTTAATAAAATGTTATAATCTTTCTTGAAAAAGGAAGATTTTTTTATGAAAAAGTTAATAGTTATTATTCCAGTTATTTTGTTAATTAGTTTGTCTGTCTACATTGGTATAACTTATTTTAATATAGGAAAGTATGATGAATATTATATTAATAATACTATTCCTGTTATGAAAGAGGAATATATAGAGCAAATTACCTCTTTAAAAGAAAAGTATAATAATAAAGACGTGGTGGGAACAATTTCAATTGATAATACAGATTTTAATACGGTAGTAATGCAAGGAAATGATAATTCATATTATTTAAATCATTTACCAGATAAAACTTATAATATAAATGGTTCAATATTTTTAGATTATAGGGTAGATATTGATGAAAGTGAAAAATTACTTATATTTGGACATAGTTCACCAAGTTATTTTTTACCTATTATGATAATTGAAAATTATAAAGATGAAGATTATTATAAAGAACATAAATATATTTATTTATCTTCGATTAAAGAAGTAAAAAAATATGAAATATTTTCTGTTTTTGTTGAAACTTCAGATTGGTCCTATATGAATTTAAATTATGCAAGTAAAGATGAATATTTAAACCACTTACAAAATTTAAAAAGTAAATCATTTTATGATACCGGAGTTGAGGTAAATAAAGATGATAAAATTTTAATAATGCAAACATGTTCAAATATGAAAGAGTATAGTAAGTATCCTAAAAAATATATGCTTGTTATAGCAAAAGAAGTAAAATAACTAAATTTCCAAAATTTGGTTATTTTTTGTATATTTTTCTCTTGTTTTTCCTATAATACTAGTATGAAAAAAATGTTGACATACATAGTTATGTATGGTAGTATAAGGAACTATCAGGAGGTTTTTGGTTTATGAAGAAACTAAAATATTTTTTTGCTAGTGCAATTGTTCTTGTTGCAGTAGCTATTTCAACTATTGTTTTTGCAGAATATAAAGAACAGAAAGGTGATATTAGATTTGGAAATACTATCAGTAATAATAGTATTACTGTAACTGAAGGTAATTTAGTTGAACAGGGCGATATCCAAATTAACAAAACAGTATCTAAAATTGATGATAATGGTAATTACAAAGTTACTTTTGAAGTAAAAGGTAAAGATGTTGAAACTCATACATCAAATAAAAAGGATGTTTATGCTGTTGTAGTTCTTGATAAGTCAGGTTCTATGTGTAATAGTTATAATTGCTCTAAAGATGAAAAATGGACAGGCGCTGTTGATGGTGCAAAAACATTTGCGTCAACATTACATGAAAAATTACCAAATGCAAAGATTGCTCTTGTAACTTTTTCTGGTTCAAAAGGTTGGGGAGACAATGCATATAATGACGCTAAAAAATTACGTGATTTTGCTAAAGCGGATTTTTCTAATGTAAATTTTGGTTATCCAGATGGTGGAACAAATTTATATGCTGGACTTTATGAAGCAAATAAATTATTAACTTCAGACAAAGTACCAAAAGATGCTATTAAATATGTTGTTGTTATAAGCGATGGTGAACCAACATATTATTATGATGATAATGGTTATACAAAAGGCCAAGGTTCATATATGGATGCTACTACTGAAACAAAAACAAAAGAAATGGCTAAAACAGTTCAAAAAAGTGCTGAAGTATTTGCAATTGGATATGATTACAATGGTACAATATTAAGTGAAGTGGCTTCAGGTGCGGATCATGTATATTTATCAGATCCAAGAACTATTGTAACTAAATTTACTGATATTGCTACTATAATGGGTAAAGCTAATGCTGGTTCTGATGCGACTTTAACTGATAATATTGGTGCAAAATTTGTAATGACTGATGCTCAAGGTAATAAATATACTAGCGAAAAATTTGACATTACTGAAGCTGGAAAAACATTCTCATTTAATATAAAAATTAATGAAGAAGATATTACTGAAGATGGTTGGTATCCAACAAATGCTGATTTTGAATTAACATATACTGACCCAAAGGGTACTACAAAGACTATAAAAAGTACAAAAAACCCTGAGGTATATTGGATTGCAAAAAGATATGATTACAAAATTGAATATTACTATGATGGACAAATTGATAATACTTTAACTGAAACTGGTAAAGATGTTAAAGGTAAAGAAATCACTGTAAGTGAAGAAAGTATTAACAATAATACTAAAGAAGGATATTCATTAACAAGCGTTAATCCTACTACAAGAAAAATTGTAATTTCTTCATCTGAGGAAAATGTAATTAGAGTATATTATGAAAGAAATTCATATGATTATGAAGTACATTATTTCTTTAATGGTAATGAAGATGAATCATTAATTGAAAGAAAATCAGCTAAATTTAATGATGTAATTAGTACTTATACTGATAAAGTAAAAACTGGTTATAAATTACAAAAGTCCGAAAATTTACCACTTACAATAGGTGTAGAAAATAATATAATTAATGTATATTATGTAACAGATAATACTCAAACAAAAGAGCTATCTTATACTGTTGAATACTATAAAGATGGTAATAAAGTAGCAAATGATACACAAGTTGTTAAGCAAACTAAACAAGTATTAGAAAGTGATACTTTAACTGTTAAAAAGAGTGAAATCAATGTAACTAATAAATATGTTGGTTATAAATTTGAAAAAACAAATCCAGAAACTATACCAAATTCTATTAATGATAAAGGTGTAATTAAGGTTTATTATGTATTTGATGAAAATCAAACAAAAGAGTTATCTTATACTGTTGAATACTATAAAAATGGTAAAAAAGTAGAAAATGATACTCAAGTTGAAGTAGCAACTGTTCATGTACTTGAACCAAATACTTTACAAGTAAATCAAGATAAAATTAATACAGAGAATAAATATGTTGGATATAAATTAGAAAAAACTAATCCTGAAACTATACCAAGTGAAATTAATAATGGTGGTATAATTAAAGTATATTATATACTTGATGATGGTCAAACAAAGACACTTACTTATACTGTAAATTATTATAAAGATGGTAATTTAGTAAAAGAGGATACTGAAACTATTTATGAAACTAAACAAGTTTTAGAGTCTGATACTTTAACAGTAAAATCTGAGGAAATTAATATAAAGGATAAATATGTTGGATATAAATTTGTTAAAACAAATCCTGAATTAATACCTGAAGTTATTGAAAATAAAGGTGTCATTGATGTATATTATGAAAAAGATACATTTACTTATGAAGTAAGATATTATTTCAATAGAGAATTAGATGAATCTCTAACTGAAAAGAATGTTGCATTATTTGGTGATAAAATAACTTCTTACACTGATAAAGTAAAAGAGGATTATACTCTAGAAACTATTGAAAATCTACCACTTGTAATAAGTGAAGATGAAAGTAAAAATATTATTAATGTATATTACAAAATTGATGGACAAGGTGTTATCGAGCCAATTGAACCACCTCATACATCAGCAAATAATAGTATTTATGCACTTATATTATTAGTTAATGCTTTAGGTGCATCAGTACTTCTTAAAAAAAGAGAAAACTAATTAAATAAAAATGTCATAGAAATATGGCATTTTATTTTGAATAAATAAATAAAATAGTGTTTTTTTGCCAATTATTTGGTAAAATATAAGTATAGTTAAAAAGGAATGATTGAGTATGGCGTATATTGAATTTAAAAAAGTAAATAAAGTATATAAAATGGGCGAAGTTGAAATTAAAGCTCTTAATAATACTTCTTTTGAAATTGAAAAAGGACAACTTATTTGTATATTAGGTCCATCAGGTGCTGGTAAAACTACTTGTTTAAATATTTTAGGTGGAATGGATAGGCTAACAAGTGGTAATGTTATCGTGGATGGAAAAATAATTAATGATTTAAATGAAAAACAATTAATAAAATATCGAAGAAATGATATTGGTTTTGTATTTCAATTTTATAATTTAATACAAAACATGACTGTACTTGAAAATGTTGAACTAGCAACTCAATTATGTAAAAACTCTTTAGATCCTAGTGATATTTTAGATAAAGTAGGTTTAAAAAATAGAAAAAATAATTTCCCTGCTCAACTTTCTGGTGGAGAACAACAAAGAGTAGCTATAGCAAGGGCAATATGTAAAAATCCAAAATTACTTCTTTGTGATGAACCAACTGGAGCACTTGATTATAAAACTGGTAAACAAATTTTAAAACTTTTACAAGATACATGTAGAAATGAACAAATGACAGTTATTATAATTACTCATAATAGTGCAATTAGTCCTATGGCAGATAAAGTTATTAAATTTAAAAATGGAACAGTAAGTGATGTAATTATAAATGATAAACCTAAGAATATCGAGGATATTGAGTGGTAATATGAAAACTAAATTACTTAAACACATTTTTATGAAAATTAAAGATAATTATAAAAGATTTTTATCATTAATTTGTATGGCTTTTTTAGGCGTAGGCTTTTATGCAGGAATACAATCCTCAAGTCCTGATATGTTAAAAACACTTGATAATTTTTATGATGAAAATAATGTTTATGATATAAGTGTTATTTCAAATGTAGGACTTACTGAAGATGATTTATTAAAACTTTCAAAAATTAAAAATGTTGAATTGGCTATTAATATTCAAGAAAAAGATACTTACTTAGAAATCGAGGAAAATAATTATGTTGTTAAATTAATTGAGTATAATAGTCAAATGAATAATGTTTATATAAAAGAGGGTAGATTACCTAAAAATAATAATGAAGTTTCAGTTGATAATGCTTTACTTGAAAATAATAATTTAAAACTTGGAGATAATATTACTATTGATGGTAAAAAATATTCTATTGTGGGAAATGTAATAAGTCCTTTATATTTTTCTGCAGAAAGACCAAATTCTAATTTAGGTAGTGGTAAAGTTGATTATTATATTTATGTTTATAATGGTTCTCTTGATTTAGAGGCTTATTCAAATATTTATATAACAGTTAAGGGAGCAAAAAAATACTTAACTAATAGTGATTCATATAAAAAACTTATTAATAATGTAAAAAAAGATATTGATTTAATTAAAGATAAACAGCAAGATATTCGATATGATGAGTTATACTCTGATATAATTGAAACAAGTGAAATGTATGGTATAAGTATTGATGAATCTAAGTTTATTAAACCCAAATGGTATATTTATGATAGGCTTGATAATACTTCATATAAAGAACTTATAAATGCAAGTGATAATCTTAAAAAAATTGGTAATATATTCCCAATAATATTTTTTGCTATATCTGTACTTGTAAGTCTTATTTCAATGATGAGAATGATCGAAGAGGATAGAGTTGAAAATGGTACTTTAAAATCTCTTGGATATAATAGTTTTCATATTACATTAAAATATGTAATCTATTCACTTTTAGCCACTACAATAGGAAGTAGTGTCGGTGCTATTTTCGGTTCATATATAATTCCTAGTGTTATTTGGAATATTTATAAAAAAATATTTTTTATTCCTAAATTCATTTATTTATTAAAAAGTGACTATAATGCCTTAGGACTTTGGATATGTATTTTATGCATATGTGGTACTTCAGTAATTGTTTGTATTAAAAATTTAAGAGAAGTACCCGCTAATCTAATGAGACCAAAAGCTCCAAAAAGTGGTAAAAAAATCTTATTAGAGCGTATAAACTTTATTTGGAAAAAACTAAAATTTTCTGATAAAATTACTATTAGAAATATATTTAGATATAAATCTAGGGTTATTACTACTGTTTTGGGAATAGCAGGTTGTACTGCCCTCATTTTAGCGGGATTTGGTTTAAAAGATTCAATTAAAGATGTAACAGATTTT
>OHMS01000731.1_pt1 | contig 12362 bp, 10 predicted proteins | sample 1569351 | NCBI WGS metagenome assembly OHMS01 (sample SAMEA3879571, study PRJEB24766) | human gut metagenome | biome: human-associated habitat; feature: feces | place: USA | collected 1985/1987 | reverse complement strand
AAAATGAATTAAAATGTTATGAAAAATATTATAATATTTTAACTAAATCTTTATATTTAAATAATGAAAGTGTTTTTGATAATGATAAAATCATTGGTGGAAATACCACAGATAGAGCAATAAAAAGATTTACAGGAAACATGCAAATAAATGATGAAATAATAAATAAAAAATTATTTTCTTCGGAAGATAAATATAGTATGGTTCAAACAAAAGACTATTATTTTTATAAAGGTGCATGCGAAGTACTTCTTGAAAAATGTCAAAAATATTTAAGTTTATCTGGTAATGAAGAAAAATTTATTTCAAAAAGTTTTATTCAAAGTATGGTTAATAGTTATACTTCAAAAGGTTATCGAGTACTTGTAAATGCATATGGTAAAAATAAAGATGACCTAGTATTTATTAATATAATTGTTATCGCAGATACTTTAAGACCTGAGGCAAAACCAAGTTTAGATTTAATAAAAAATGCTGGTATAAAAACTATTATGATTACTGGTGATGCCAAAGAAACAGCTGTAAGTATTGGGAAAGAACTTGGACTTTATAATGATAAATCTATTGCTTTAACCCATAATGAACTTTCCGTACTTACTGATGAACAAATAATTAATCTATACCCTAACCTTTGTATTATTGCTAGGGCTTTACCTCAAGATAAAAGTAGACTTGTAAGTATTCTTCAGTCTTATAAACTTGTTGTAGGTATGACTGGTGATGGAGTTAATGATGCTCTTGCCCTTAAAAAAAGTGATGTTGGTTTTGCTTTAGGAAGTGGTTCTGAAGTTGCTAAAGATGCAAGTGATATAGTCATTTTAGATAATAATATATCTTCGATTTGTAAAGCAATTTTATATGGTAGAACAATTTTTAAAAGCATAAGAAAATTTATTATCTATCAGCTTACTGTTAATGTTTGTGCTTTAATTCTTTCCATCATTGGAGTCCTTTTGGGAATATCTACACCAATTACTATAATTCAAATGTTATGGCTTAATATGATTATGGATACTTTTGCAGGACTAGCCTTTTCTTATGAACCTCCGCTTAAGGAATACTTAAATGAAAAACCAAAAACTAAAGATGAAGTTATTTTAAATAAATATATGTTTAATCAAATTATAGTTAATGGAACATATTGTGCTATAATTTGTTTATTATTTTTAAAACTACCAATTATTAGACATTTTATTAGAAATTCCGAGGGAGATAAATTCTTATACACAGCTTACTTTGCATTATTTATTTTTATGGGTATTTGTAATTCTTTTGCATCCCGTACACATAGATTAAATATTTTTGCTCATATCTTGCAAAATAAAGTTTTCTTAATTATTAATGCTTTTATCTTCTTTGCTCAAATTTATATTATTTATTATGGAGGAAATCTATTTAGAACTTATGGATTAACTTTTAAAGAATTATTATTTTGTCTTATTTTATCTTTAACAGTCTTCCCTATTGATTATCTTCGTAAATGTATTCTTAAAAAAAGAAATATTAAAATTGGTGTTTAAAGGTGCTATTTGCATCTTTTTTATGTCTTATTTTGGCATGTTTTATCGAAATGCTTGCAATTGGTTTTTTATATGTATAATAACTACTCGAACGTGCTGGTCATGACGCTCTCTTCTTAATTTTTTCTAGGGATTTTGGTGCACCAAGATTTTTCACTAGATTAAAAAAGGAACGGTAAATGACCAAAAAGAAACTCGAAAGAGTAGTAATTTTGATTATCATTTTATTATTTTGGAATAGCTACCCAGAATATATAAAACGCGCCGTCCAGATTATGATAGAAATCATCATATGGTTATACCATGTTTTGAAATCTATTATAGCTAGATAGCGCTATCTAAGAAATCGGGTAACGCGAACTTCCTTCACGTTCACCTATTTATAATATACCATTTATTTATACATTTATGCAAGATGTTTATCTTGTATTTTTTACAATGTATTATCATAATTCTATAATAATATACAAATTATTGTTTATTAAAAAAATGTAAGATTTTTTGTCTTACATTAATAATTTATCAATTTGATTATTATAGTTATCACTATTTGTAATAAATGAACCACTTATAACTAAATCCACTTTATCCTTAACTAGTTTAATAGTCTCATCATTTATACCACCATCAATAGCAATATTAAATTTATAGATATCTTTTACGCTATATAGATAATCTATGTTAGGAATAACCTTTCTTAAAAAAGGTTGACCTCCTTTACCAGGATTTACACTCATAACTAGAACCTCATCAACCAAAGAAAAATATTTTATATAATCCATTACATTATCAGCTGGATTTATAGCAATACCTACTTTAATATTTAATGATTTAATATACTCTATAATGTCTTTAGTATCTTTTACATTATGAATTATTATTTCATCAATATTAAGTCCCTTTAACATATCTACATATCTTTTTGGATATTCTACCATAAGATGTACATTTAACTTTTTATTTACTCTATTAAATAAATTAAGAAAGTCTTCTTTATTAAAATTATTTGTTTTAACATATGAGCCATCACATATATCACAGTGCACAAAATCAGCTTTTGAATTTTCTATCTTTTTAATAGAGTCTTTATAATCATTACTACTTAAATAACTTACTGCGATTTTCATATATCTCCTTTAGAAAAAGTTTATAATTTTCGTATCTACTTGGAAGTATTTCTTCATTATTTTCAATACTACAACCTTGTGTATTAATATGATTACAATCATTATATTTACATTTAAAGTTTGAAAACTCTACAAAAGCATTATTTAATTCTTCAAAAGAAATATTTTCTAATGAAAGACTACTAAAACCTGGAGTATCACTTATAAAAAATCCATCTTCTTTATATAAAGAAACCATTCTTGTTGTATGTTTACCTCTTCCTAAAACTTTACTTATTTCATTTGTTTCAAGATTTAACTTATCATCAATCTTATTAATAAATGTAGATTTACCAGCACCTGTTTGTCCACATAAAACCACTACTTTATTTTGAATAATTTCTTTGAATTTAGAAATTTCAGTACTATCAAGTGCATCATAATATTTTTCATAATATTTTCTAATATTTAAATAATTTTTCTTTTCTTCTTCATTAAGTAAATCAGTTTTAGTAAAACAAATTAAAGGTTTAATTTTATTTTTATGTATAACTGTAAGAAGTTTATCAAGTAAATTTAAATCTAAATCAGGCTCTTTTGTACTAGTAATTACTACAGCTATATCTACATTAGCAATCATTGGTCTTAATAAAAAGTTTTTTCTTTCAAGAATTTTTTCTATTTGTAAAGTATTTTCATTAAATAATACATTATCTCCGACTAAGGGAATAATTTTATCATTACGGAATTTTCCCCTAGCGGAGCATATGTACTCTTTATCATTTGCTAAAACTTTAAATCTATTAGAATTTATATTAACTATTATCCCGTTTAACATAAACCTTCTTCTTTACAAGTTTTGTTGTCCGAGCCACCTTCTGATGATGAGCTAACATCTATTTTAATTGTAAATGATGCATTTTCAGTTACTTTAGTTCCTGCTGTTCTATTTTGATTAAGTATCTTATAATCAGCATATTCATTTGCATTTTCACTTGTTATAGAAATAGTTTTACTATCTTTATCAATAAATTTTAATTTTAATTTATATTCATTTGCAAAATCAATTATATCACTTACACTATAAGTTCCATCAGTAAAATCAGGGTATAGATTTTTAATATCTGGAATATATAAAGTTATATTATCACCTTTAGAAAGATGTTCTCCTTTTTTAATAGATTGATCCATAATTATATTTGTTTCATAATCTTCATCTGTATCAACTTCCATTTCTTTCTTTTCAATAATAACGTTAATTCCATAAGCCTCAAGTTTACCTTTAACCTCAAGATAATTTTTACCTGTATAATCTTCGACTTCAACAGATTTACTTCCTGTAGAAACATATAAAGTTATTTCATAACCTTTTTTATGTTTAGTTCCTCCGGATGGTGAAGTTGAAATTATTTTTCCTTCATCAATTACAGTCGAGGATTTTTCAATTTGTTTTTGTGAAACGGTAAACCCTTCCTCTTGTAAAGTTTCAATTGCTTTAACAACTGTCATATTTGATACATCAGGCACTGTAACTTGTGCCTTTTTAGTTAATTTAGGAAGTAGTACTACTATACTTGTAATAAGTACAACAATTCCTGTAAATATTGATAGTAAAATTACTATCGATTTATTTTGATTTTTATTAATATCCTTTTGGGTTATACGCTTTGCTATAATCTCATCACTTTCCTTCTTTGTAAGATTTTCATTTTTTAGTTTTAACATCTTTCCATCATCTAAATCAATTTCTGGATATTTTAAACTAATTTTAATTTCATTTTTTCTTGATTCATCTAAACATGTTAATAAATCATCGTGCATTTCTCTAGCATCAGCATACCTATTTTTAGGATTTTTTGCTGTTGCTCTTAAAATAATATTTTCAATTGACTGTGGAATATCAGGTATTTCTTTTCTAATACTTGGCATTGGTTCTTTAAGTTGCTTTAACGCAATTTCCACTGCTGTTTCTCCACGAAACGGAAGTTTACCAGTAAGAAGTTCATACATAAGTATTCCTAGTGAATATATATCACTTTGAAGTGTTGCACCTTTACCAGATGCTCCCTCCGGAGGTAAATAATGAACTGACCCCATAACCGAATTTGTTTGAGTAAGCTGTGTTGAATTCATTGCAAGGGCAATACCAAAATCAGTTAATTTTACAAGTCCATTATCAAGTATCATTATATTTTGCGGCTTTATATCACGGTGTATTATGTAGCTATCATGAGCCACCGTAAGTCCACTTGTAACCTGAATCATAATATCTACAACTTCAGGAATAGTAAGTTTACCTCTTTTTTTAAGAAGACCTTTTAAATGTTTTCCCTCAACATACTCCATTACAATATAATATTCACCATTATCTTCACCGACATCATAAACCTCAACAATATTTGGATGGGATAAACTTGATGCTTGTAAAGCCTCTCTTTGGAAACGTCTAACAAACTTTTCATCATTTGCAAGATCTCCTCTTAAAACTTTAACTGCAACATTTCTTTCCAGTATTGTATCATAAGCAAGGTAAACATTGGCCATTCCACCTTCGCCTATAGATTTTATTATTTGATATCGGTCAGAAATTTTTTGACCTTTTGCTATCACTAATTATCACCTTCGTCCTTTTCAAGATAAGCAATTGACACATTGTCAAAACCTCCTCTTGCATTACATTTTTGAATTAATTTAACCACTTTTTCTTCTGCATCTAATTCTTCATCTATTAATACTTTTTCTATTTGGTCATCAGCAAGCATTGTTGTAAGACCATCAGAACATAGCATTATTCCCTCATTATTCATATCTACATCAAATATATCCATTTGTACTTTTTCAGTCGCTCCAAGAGCACGCATAAGTACATTTTTCTTTGGATGATATTTTGCTTCTTCCTCAGTTAGATTACCAGCCTCCACTAAAAGATTAACTAAAGTATGATCTTTTGTTACCTTATGAAGCTTTTTATTTTTCATAACATAGCCCGAAGAATCTCCTATATTACCAAAAATTAAAAAATCTTTAGTTTGAATTGCGACTACTAAAGTAGAACCCATTCCTAATGAATCAGAATGTTCTACTGTATAATCTAATATATTCTTATTAATTTCACTTACATTATCATTAAGCCAATTTACTGCATCATATTTTGTACCAATACTTGCTATTTCAGTAAATCTTTTACCAAGATGAGTTATTGCTATCATCGAAGCAACTTCACCTTTACGATGTCCACCCATACCATCAGCCACCATCAAAAGATATTCGTTACTTTTATTTTTAAGTATTGTAACACTATCTTCATTATGACCTCGGACTTTGCCTGCATCAGTTAAATAAAATGTTTTCATTTCATCACCTATCTTCATAAAAATTATACCATTATTTAGTTAATTTATCTATACTTCTTTACTACGAAGTTGTCCACATGCAGCAGAAATTTTATTTCCAAACTTTCTACGAACAGTAACATCTATTCCATTTTTCTTCAAAATATCATAAAATTCATTAATTTTTTTACTTTCTTTAAAATCAATATTTTTTGTTTCATTATAATTTATTAAATTTACATAAGCATTTTTACCTTTAATTAAATTTGCAAGTTCAATTGCATTTTCTTTTGAATCATTAATTCCAGATAATAAAACATATTCAAAAGTTATTCTACGAAGTGTTTTTTCATAGTAATAATCAAGAGCATCCATAAGTTCATTTAAATTATATGCTTTACTAATTGGCATTATTTCATTTCTTATTTTATCATTTGGTGCATGAAGTGATATTGCTAAATTAACTTGAAGGTCAAGTGATGAAAATTCTTTTATTTTTGGAACTATTCCACATGTAGAAACGGTTATATGTCTTGCTCCAATACTAAGTGCTTTGGGATTATTTATTATTCTTATAAAATTTATTACATTATCATAATTATCAAATGGTTCACCAATGCCCATTATTACACAGCTATCTATTCTTTGCTTTATATATTTTGATATTAATATAATCTGCTGCACCATTTCATATGTCTCAAGATTTCTTATTTTTTTAAGTCTACCACTTTCACAAAATTTACATCCCATATTACAGCCAACTTGAGAGGAAACGCATACACTAAGGCCATAATTATGCATCATTAAAACTGCTTCGATTTTTTGATTATCTGCAAGAGCAAATAAGAATTTTTTTACATCAGTATCTTCCTCAACTTTAATTATTTTAATAAAATCAGTAGTAAAATTATCTTTTAAATATTCAATATTTTCAAAGTTAAATTTAAGGTTATTCTTACTATTAGAATATTTTCTTTTTTAATATTTGTAAATTCATCAAAGTTATAAACTTTTTTATCATATAACCAATCAAAAACTTGTGATGCCATAAATTTTTTCTTACCATCACTTTCAAATTTTTTAATTAAATCATTTTTTGTAAAACTAAATATATTTTCCATACAAGAAAATTGTACTAAATTTTTAGCATATTGTCTATTATTTTAGTATATTTTAAAAAGAAACTAAAACTCTTTGTTATGTAATCTTTATTTATTGAATTAGAAAATATTCTTCGAATATAAATATCATTTATAAATTCATTTTAAGTAACATAGTTTTTGCATAATCTTTTTTCTTTTCTATAACTTTTTTTTACTTTACACTTTTTATTATTTTCTATGTCATTTTAAAATTATCCTTTCACTATACTTATTACCGGAAAATTTCTTATTTCCTCCTTTTTTTGTTAAATTTCTATAAAAAGTTAAATTTTTACACATTATTGACATTTTGCAGTATATTTATTTACATTTGTTTTACATATTCAAAAATGTAAAGTAATGCATAAAAAAACATAACTAAATTCTATCGTTATGTTTAATTTCTTTTCTAATACCTTTTAGACCTTGAGAATCTTTATATTTTTCATAAAAGTCATTATCTAGCCAAATAGTTACAAAGTTATCCCACCTATTTTTAATACTTGTTTTAGGTTTTAAATTAATATCAACTACAGGAATATTCTCTTTTGAAGTATTGTCATATGTTCTTAAAAATTTTAAATAAGAATATAAAGTTAATATTTGAAATATATATAATGGTGTAAATAAAGTTAAATATAAAATATTTGAGTTTATTTTATTAATATAATTTATAAAATCATTACTTAAAAAAGTTAAACTATTAATATCTGTTACAAGATATATTAATATAACTGTAATACTCATAACAATTGTCTTAATCTTACCAATTTTTGATGTTTTAACATTGATATTTTTTTGAAACTTTATAAATTGAATTAAAACAACAGCAAGTTCAAAAATAATCGAAGCAATTGAGTATTTAGTTACTTTAAAAAGAATTATTAAATTACTGCAAGAAAAAAGTTTATCCGCTACACCATCAAACATACTGCCAAAAAATGTAGCAACATGAAATTTTCTTGCCAAAAATCCATCAATACAATCAGTAAGATAACAACATATTGAAAGAATAGCAGCATATAATCCTCCATAATTAAAGTATACAGGAATCATCATAAAAACACCTATTATTCTTACCATTGTAAGAAGATTTACAAATATTAACATAAACTTTTTCATAATCTTTCCTTTCTATTTTATATTATCAAATTCAAGTAAATAATTATCATTATTATCTTTTATATTGATAGATAAAATACTTTGTTCATCTATTTTAAATATTATTCCTATATTATCATTTTCATAAATTATTTCATTTTCTTCTTCATTTATATTTTTCGTTAATGTAGAGGTTAAATCATATATTTTTTGAATATCTAAATAATTTTCATTTAAACCTAAATATAAATTTTCTAAAGGCACCTTTTCATCCATATTTATTTGGAATATACCTTCATTATTAATTTCATATTTAATAAGTCCCTCACTATTTTCTCTATAACCAGTAATATTTTCTTTTGTTTTAGTTCCCGTATAAACAGTTTTACCTAATGAAGTATTTACTGTATATTTATAATTATATTCACTATTAAGTAGTTTTTCTTTCATACTAGCAAATGTAATAGTATTTTCTGTTTCATTATTTTTAGGTAAATTTTTTAAAGCATTATTGTAAGGAATTACTACGATTAAAAAGACAAATATGAAAAATATAAACCATAATCCCAAACATACTAATGCATGATATCTTTTATTTTCCCATAGTTTAACAAAATTATTATCTGGATCTTTCTTTTTTAACATTTTAATTATTAACATATAAATTTTCCTTATCAATACCATTTAAAAATGCTTTTATATTCATTTCATTTTTACCCATTGGTTTTACTATCTCAAGACTTATTACTCCATCTTTGCAACCAATTTCTAAATTATTTTTACTTGCATATACTTTACCTACTTCACTATTTTTTTTAATAAATAAAGCTTTACATACTTTTATCTCTTTATCATTTAAAATAAAGTTTGCATAAGGTGATGGAGCAAAAGCTCTTATTTGATTTATAATATCTTTTCCATCTTTATTAAAATCTATTTTTTCATCTTCCCTAGTTATAAGTCCTACATAAGTGGCTTCTTCATCATTTTGAGGGATACTTTCATTCTCTCTTTTCACAATTAATGGTAATGTTTTTTCAAGAAGTTTAGCTCCCAAAATAGATAATTTATTTGATAATGTTTCAAGATTATCATTATCATCAATATTGATACTTTCCATTGAAATTATATCTCCTGTATCCATACCTTTGTCCATATACATAATAGTTACGCCTGTTTTAGTTTCTCCATTTAAAATAGCACTTTGTATTGGAGATGCCCCCCTGTATTTTGGTAAAAGGGATGCGTGTACATTGATACATCCAAGTTTTGGAATACTTAAAATACTTTCAGGTATTATTTTTCCATAAGCACAAGTTATGATAATATCTGGATTAATTTCACTAATTTCTTCGAACGCATCTTTTATTTTATCTGGAGTTATTACATCAATGTTATTTTCCAAAGCACATTTTTTAACTGGAGAATAAGTAAGTACTCTTTTTCTTCCTTCATAAGTATCTTTTTTAGTTACCACTAAAACAAGGTTAGTGTTTTTTATTAAATATTCAAGTACTGGAACAGCAAATAAAGGTGTTCCCATAAATATTACTTTTAAGTCTTTCATGTAGCCTCCATATAACTAAATTATACACTATTTTTCCTTAAAAAAAAAGAAATTTATTCATTAAAAAAATTTCCAATATAGGAAATTATTTTTTTAAATGGTGTCTTGTTGGAGATTCGAACTCCAGACCCTTTGATTAAAAGTCAAATGCTCTACCGACTGAGCTAACAAGACATAATATTGAAATGGCTGCCTCGGATGGATTCGAACCATCGGAATGTCAGAGTCAAAGTCTGATGCCTTGCCACTTGGCTACGAGGCAATATTTGAAATGGTGGAAGGAGATGGATTTGAACCATCGAACCCGAAGGAACAGATTTACAGTCTGCCGCGTTTGGCCACTTCGCTATCCTTCCGTCATTAAGAAAGTTCTTTTCTTTCTTCAAAGACAATATAGATTTTACCATATATTTTTGCGTTTGTGAACACTTTTTTTGAAATTTGTTAAAAAAAAGTGTGTTTTTTTTGTTTTTAAAGGATTTTATGCTTATTTTCTTTAATTTTTTCTAAATAAATTCTATATACTTCATCAACTTTCTTATCCCAAGTTACATATAAATCTATAAAAGCATTTTCTTTTACTTTATTTAAAAGTTTGTCATCATTCATAACTTCAATAATTTTATCTGAATATGCTCCAATAGTATTTTCACTTATAAAACCATTTACATTATCAGTTACTGTAGCACTTGTCGCACTTCCCTTTAAGAATACTCCAGGTGTTTTTTGAGAGGCTGACTCTATCTGTACAATTGAGGATGCATCATAAAGTGATGGAAATAAAAATAAATCTGCTCTTGCATAATATTTTGCAAGTTCCTCTCTATCGGTAATTTTACCTGCCATTATAACATTATCACTAATTCCTAGTTCATTTATATAATTTAATAAATCATTTTCATCTTGACCAGTACCAACAAAAATCATTTTAAATTTTAATTTTTTATCTTTTTCTTTAACTGCTTTTAAAGCATCGGCAATAAAAAATATATTTTTTAATTTATTAATTCTACCCACAAATAAAAATACTTTTTCATTATTTTTAATATTATGTTTTTTATTTATATAATTAAAAGCTTCTTTTTCGCTTTTTACAGGAAGCATCTCTGTAGCATTATTCATAACTTTAGGTAAGCATTTATAATGATAATCTTCATAATATATTCTGGCAACTTCACTATTTACTGCCCAGCATTCATCACATTTATTAAAAAATTTCATTAAATTATTATTAAGTTTAGTGGCAAGTATATCAGATTTTACTGCTCTTTGAAAATCTTGTTTAAATTGTGAGTGCATTGTGGCAATGCAAGGTACATGATGTTTTTTTGCATAAGCAAGACCTGCCCTTCCTAAAGTAAAAGGTGAATGTACGTGTACAATATCAAGTTTATATTTATTAAGTTTTCTCATAAACTTTGCATCTAATTTAGGTATAGATACTGAATAATCTAAAAATGGTACCTTTACTGAGTGGCACCTTACAACCTTATAAGGAAAAATACTATCATCATATTTTTTAGTTAAATACTCTGGTACAAATACAATTACATTTGCATATTTACAAAGTCTTCGTGCATAATTGTCCATAACCATAATTACCCCATCTGCCATAGGGAAAAACGAATCACCAAAAAGTCCAATTGTTATTTTTTTATTATTTTCTTGTTTCATAATATGATTATATCATACATTTTTAAATTATTCACTTTAACTTATCTAATATAGATAATTTTCTAATATAAAGATTATTATTTTTACCAGTACCTAAACTAACATCTGGTTTTGCACTACCATGAAAATCACTACCACCACTTACTAGTAAATTATATCTATTTGCAATTTCTAAATAATATGCCATTTCTTCTTTAGTAAAACTACTGTGATAGCATTCCATTCCCTTAAGGCCACTTTTTAGCATGTCTTTTAATAAGGTTAAAAATTCTTTTTCATTTAACTTAAGAGTTTTAGGATGAGCAAGTATAGGAATACCACCACTACTTAAAATTAAATTTATACATTCTTCATAAGTTAAACCTTTATTAATAGTTCTTACTTTTTCATAAGCACTTACTAAATATTTTTCAAAAGCATCAGGAATATTTTTAGCATACCCTCTTTTCACTAAAATATGTGCAACATCCACTCTTCCTAGATTATGATTAACATTTATAAGTGATTTAATATCTTCATAACTAAAGGTAATATTATAATCTTTTTTTAATACCTCCAAAATACTTAAAACTTTATTTATACAATTGGATTTAATATCATTTAACTTTTTGTTTAAAGTTTCATTATAAATATCTATTCCATAACCTAAAATATGCATTTGACCTATAGTTCTCTTAACCGAAAGTTCTATACCTTTAATAATTTTTATACCACTGTCAGATATTAAAGGACTATTAATATTTTTAAGTCCCTCAACTGTATTGTGATCTGTTATAGCAAGAACTCCAATACTTTTAGCAATTGCCAATTGAATTAACTCTAAAGAAGTTAAATCTCCATCCGAGGCATTTGTATGAGTATGCATATCAATTATTTTCTCACTTTCTTTATATGGTTTAATAATATTATTAAAATATATT
>OHMS01000725.1_pt1 | contig 12431 bp, 13 predicted proteins | sample 1569351 | NCBI WGS metagenome assembly OHMS01 (sample SAMEA3879571, study PRJEB24766) | human gut metagenome | biome: human-associated habitat; feature: feces | place: USA | collected 1985/1987 | reverse complement strand
TTATTTTTCGGCAGAGGTATCGTCTTGGGGTGACGAGGGTTTGCCTTTGCCGGTCAGGATGCAGGTGAGCAGCACATTCCCGCCGATGATTACTCCGGCAAAGACGCACAGCAGCGCCCACAGCTTGACCGGCACCGCAAAGGATGCGTCCGCTCTCATAGAACGCCGGCCTTCTGAAAATGTCTGCGGATCAGCCGACTGCCCACCATGCAGCCCAAAAAGCCCATCAGCGTCGTAAACAGCAGAATAAAGGCCAGCCAGCCGGGAGAGGTGTAGTAACGCACATAGGAATCGATGTAGCCCTGCTCCATGCCGCTTGCCAGCGCAAAATCGTAGTAGGTGTCCCAGAAGAACCAGATGGGCAGCAGATTGACCCCGTTGTATAAAAGGCTTGCTGCCGTCCATGCGGCAGTCAGCCGTTTCGGCTTTTGGCAGGAGCCTTCCTTCCAGAGAATCGCCTCGCAGAGGATTCCCACGAGAACATAATAAGGAAGCAAGAACCAGTTGCCCATCAGCAGGAAAATCACGCCGAGGATCGTCATATAGATCAGCGTCACAAAACGCTTTCCGATCCGGCTGACCATGAGCATATAGACCGGCGCGCAGAGGAACATGGTGATCCCCACCGACAGCACCATGCTGACAAAGTCATTGGCCATGCAGACCATGTTGATAACGAGCTGGATCACGATCAGCACCGCCGAAAGCAGCACCGTGGTGATCACATCCCTGACAGACCATTTATTTGTTTCTTTCATAAACGCCTCCTTGTTTTCGATACTTTGTTTTCCAATATTGCATTCGGAATCCTGTTTATCCCGCAACTTTCTACGCCGTCCACTCCATGCTCTCGCTCTGGAGCTGCGCCATGTGGCGGAACAGGCCGTTCTTTTTCAGCAGCTCGGCCGGAGAACCCATCTCAACCACACGGCCGCCACAGAGCAGGACGATCTGATCGGCGTTCATGACGGTACGCATGCGGTGCGCGATGATGAGCACCGTCTTATCCCGGATAAGCCCGGACAGTGCCGCCTGCACCGCCGTTTCGTTTTCCACATCCAGCGAGGCCGTGGCCTCGTCCAGCAAAATCACCGGCGCATCCTTCAAGATGGCGCGGGCAATGGAGATGCGCTGCCGTTTTCCCCGATCAGGGTATGGTAGCCCTCCGGCAGCTTGGATACAAAGGCGTCGCACTGCGCTGCCTTCGCCGCCGCCAGCACCTCCTCGTCGGTGGCGTCCCGCTTGCCGAGGCGGATGTTTTCCATCACGGTATCCGCAAACAACACCACATCCTGAAATACGATGGCGTAGTTTTTCAGCAGCGCCTCGCCGTCCACCGTGGACACATCCACGCCGCCCAGCCGCACCGTTCCCTCCGCCGGGTCCCAGAAGCGGGCTGCCAGCCTGGCTGCCGTGGACTTGCCGCCGCCGGAGGGGCCCACCAGCGCCGTCACCTGTCCCTGCTTCGCCGTAAAGGAAACGTCTCTTAGCACGTCCTCTTTTTCCCGGTAGGCAAAGGTCACATGCTCAAAGCGGATGTCGTAGCCATCGGGATCATATTCGGTCAGTCCGGTCATGCGCTTTTCGTTCTCGATCTCCTGCATACGCTCGATGCGTACCTCGCAGGCGAAAACCGCGGCCATGTTGGCAAACATGGAGCCAATGGGGTCATATACCCGGGTGGCGGCGATAAGGAACATCAGAAACGGGATCAGCGACAAGTCGCCGCGGCTCATGAGCAGCACCCCCGTGAGGACGGTGGTGGCGATGCCCAGCTTTAGGAAGGATTGCGCTGCCGTGACTACGGAGCCTGTGAACAGCTCGCCCTGGATGGTGTCCCGCTCCGCCTCGTCCAGCCTGCGGTTCAGGTCGGCGATATACCGCGCCTTTTGGTTGCACGCCTTGATCTCCGGCGCGCACTCCAGCACCTCCTGCATGGCGTCGGTGGCCGCGCGGCGGGTGACGAGACCCTTCGTTATATGCCGCTTTTCCATGCGCCGGGAGAGATATACCATCAGCAGCGACGCGGGCACCACCCACAAAAGAGCCAGTGCCATCCGCCAGTCGAACGCAAACAGGCTCAGCGCAATGATCACGGTGGAGATCAAGGAACCGAACAGGCCGGGAATAAAGTGAGAGCAGGTCTTTTCCAAAACCTCACAGTCCGACATGATGGTACTGGTCAGATCGGCCAGATCTCGTTTGCCAAAGAAAGACAGTGGCAGCTTACGCAGACGTTCTGCGAGAGCCAGACGGCGGATTCCGCTTTCTTTATAGGTCGTAAAATAGGTTCCGTTGTACTGGAACCATGTTGTCAGGAGAATCAGCCCGAAGCAGACGATACAGCCCAGCAGATAAAAAACGGCTTTGCCGGAAGTTGTGCCATTCAGCAGGTCTTTTACCAAAAAATACAGCAGACAGGTGGGCAGCATGAACGCCATGTTCTGGAACGCACAGGCCAGAACGCCCTTTACAAGCCCCTTTGCGCCCTCCGGGGAGCTGGCTGTGGCGTGTTGAATTTTTTCGATCATTCCTTACCCCTCCTTTGCGACCTTCCACTGCACCGACGCCTGATAATCCTGCCACATCCGGGCAAACAGGCTGTTCTGCGCACACAGTTCGTCCTTTGTGCCGGATTCCACAATCTGCCCATCCTGCACCACATAGATGCAGTCGGCGTTGGCTACGGTGGACAGGCGGTGTGCGATCATCAGCACGGTTTTGCCCTTGGCAAGCCGGGCAAAGGCTGCCTGCACCTTAGCTTCATTGTCCGGGTCGGCAAAAGCGGTGGCCTCGTCCAGAATCAGGATGGGCGCATTTTTCAGCATGGCGCGGGCAATGGCAATGCGCTGCTGCTCGCCGCCGGAAAGATACACGCCCTTGGTGCCGATAACGGTATGGATGCCCGCCGGGAACTTCTCCACGATATCCATGCACTGTGCAGCTTTCAGTGCTGCCAGCACCTCGGCTTCGGTGGCCTGCGGTCTGCCCAGACGGACGTTATCCAGAATGCTGCCCTTGAGCAGGCGGCTGTTCTGGAACACAAAGGAGATGGTGTCCATCAACTCTTCCTTGGGGATGTCCCGCACATCCGCTTCTCCCACCCGGACGCTGCCGCTCTGCACATCAAAGAACCGGCAGACAAGGTTTGCCAGCGTAGATTTTCCGCCGCCGGAGGGACCTACAAAAGCCACAGTCTGTCCCGGCTGAATCTCCAGCGAAACGCCCCTGATAACATCCGTCTTGCCGTCATAGCTGAAATGCACATTCTGCAGCGCGACAGAAGCATCCTGCGGGTGCTGCGGAACAGCCTGAACCTGCATGGGTGCTGCCTCCAGCACCGAGTCGATGCGTGCCAGCGCATCCGCTACCACCATCTTGTTCTCGCTCATGTACATTATGCGGGTCAAAGTCAGGGAGATCACCGGCGTGATGATGATATAGAACAGCAGGTTCAGCAGAAATTCCGGGGTGACGCCGTGGGTCGTGAACAGCAGCCCGCCCGCGATCAAAAAGGCGAACACGCCGTTGACGGCGGCGGTGTAGAACATCATGGGCAGGCGCAGGTCTTTGGTGTAGGAGACGACCCACTTTTCGTACTCATCAATGGCGGCCTTGAACTTTTTGAAGGAAAACACCGACTGCCCGAAGGTCTTGACCACCGGGATACCCCGGACGTACTCCACTGCCTCATTGGACATAGCCTCCAAGGCGTTGCCGTACTGCCGCATTTTTTCGACCATCCGCTTGCCGGTCATGGTCGCCATAATGAGGAAAGCCAGCACCACCGGCGCAAGGCTCAGCAGACCCAGCCTCCAGTCGAACGCCAACAGCAGCACCAGCAGCCCCACCGGGGTGGCGATGGCGTTGTACTGGTCGGGCAGCTGGTGGGCAAGATAGGTCTCGGCGGCTCCGGTGCTCTCGTGGATAATCTTGCGCAGCTTACCGCTGCCGAAGTTCTCGGCAAAGCCCAGCGGCAGCAGTGCCAGATGCTCCGACACTGCCAGCCGCAGATTGGTCGCCACCCGGAACGCCGACAGATGGGAGCACATCAGCGCCGCAATGTAAATGAGGTAAGCCAGCACTGCAAACAACACTGCCATCCAGCCGTAATGGGGGATGTTCACCGCCTGTGCATAGTCAGGTGCGACAGCCAGCACATCCCGCAAGATCATCCAGATATAGAGGAACGGGATCAGCGCCATCAGTGCGCTGACAGCGGAGAGCACCAGTGAAGCATAGGTGAATACCCGATGTCCGCCTGCATAGCCCATCAGCCGGGAAAAGTCCGATCGTTTTTTCAATCAAATCACATCCTTACCGTAATATTGCCATGCGTACCGCCTGACATGATCGGGTGCGCATGTGCCGTTTATTCTGCCTCAGACAAATTTTCCGTGACGAAAAGTTCAATGACATTTTCCATAGTTGCCTGATCATAGTCCTCTGCGATGGCGGCAGCATTCCAATAAGCATAATTTCCTTCATACCAGCTCTGCAGGTCGTCGAGATCCTCTGCATAGCGGAATTCCAGATGATACGTCGTTTCCATCGTATCGGGCGCAAAGGCAAAGTAGGTAAACTCCCCGGAATCCGCATCCTCGCTCTGGTAGAAGAGGAAGCTGTTTTCATTGTCCACATCCAGTTTCTGGTAGGTGTGTGCAAACACTTCCTGTCCTTGCGCATCCAGACCGGTGATGGTGTCGCCATTCATCACGAATTTTTCCACGCCGCCCAGAAAATAGCAGTTGAACGCCGTGCTGTCCGGATCTGCTGCATATTTTTCAACAGCCTCCTCGCCATACGGCTCTGCCATGCACATTCCCAGCAGCATATCCGTAGCCGATTCCGCATTGTCCTCGCCTACCAGCGGAGTCGCAGCGTCGATCCACAAATTCCGGTATTCACTCTTTGCCATCTCCGGGAACAGTTCCACATAAGTCCCGCTGATACCAGACAGATAATCCTCCGCATCCATTACCTGACTTGCGGAAGCCGAAGAAGCCACCGAGGAGGAAACGCTGGATGCCGAAGACGCTGTGCTTGCGCTCTGCTGGCCGCAGCCGACAGCAGACAGCAGGCAGACCGCAGACAAGGCCACTGCAACAAATTTCTTTTTCATCATCATATGAAAGTACCTCCGGTTTTAAAGTAAGTTTGTTCTAACCGCTCTGTACTTTAGCATATTTTTCGGCCGTGGACTACTCCATTCTGATTTCCCTGCTCCGTTTTGCGAGTCCATTTGCGTGGGTGCGGTACTGCGACGGGGTCGTTCCATATCGTTTCCGGAAAGCCTCCGAAAACTTGCTGGCGTTGTCATATCCTGCATTCTGTGCGATCTGCGTAATGGGCTTTGCGCTCCGGACAAGCTCTACGGCAGCCTGTTCCAGACGGTATTCCTTGATATAGTGGTATACTGGCACACCGTAGACCTGTTTGAACATTTTTTGCAGGTGCGAAACCGAGATCCCGTGTTCTTCTGCCAGCTGCGCAAGGGAGACATACCCCTCCCGGTTTGTCAGAAGGTGATCCCGGAGATGGTGTGCCAGTTCGGTCTGTTCGGTAGAACAGTACAAGTCCGTTCCTTCCTCCTGCGGAATGCGGCTCAGCAGCATCAACAGCTCCACCACCTTGAGCCGCAGGAACCGGAGATCCATGTAGGGCGCATTTTCGTACAATTCCCGGAAAACGTGCTCACAGCGGGGTCCTGCCGTACCGAACATGAACCATCGGTTTCCCAGAAGATTCTGCTTCAGTACCGCAAAATCCACCGAAAAGCCCGGTGCGTTCTTCTCAAGCCAGTTCTGAGCGGCTGCTGGATCAACTTCCAGACACAGCCCTTCGTAACAGCCCAGCGGGAACCGTGACTCTGAACGTGTTCCATGCCGTCCGTCGTAGCAGCTGACGGCCATATCCCCCGGCTTTAGCAGAACGCTATCGCGCATGGAAAAGCTGGTTTCAAAACGGCCATTGATGCAGAAATTGATCTCTATCATACCGATCTGCGTGCGGATTTCCGTATAGGTCTCCATCTCCAGCCGCAGCAGCATGATCCCCACGCCATCAAACAGCCGGTAATAGTGAATTTCTCCACTTCCGGCCGCATTTTCAAAGCCGCCTGTTTGTCCGGGATTATAGGGAGTGACCCCCGTTTTGTCATGAAAAATGATATCAATCATACTGTTTATTCAATCCGATCTCCACAATCCGTCTTTTGCAGGGCTTGGAATGGCAGCTGTGGTCAACTGGCAGATCTCTGTCTTTCATGTTTTTCCTTTCTTCGCCCCTTGCATCGCAATTTTCTCAACCATGCGCTATCCCAGTGCCACATCCAGTACCATCATCACGCTGAAGCCTACCGCAAAAAACACCGTGCCGACGTTAGAGTGCTGCCCCTGCGACATTTCCGGGATCAGCTCCTCCACCACCACATACAGCATGGCTCCGGCGGCAAAGCTGAGCAGATAGGGCAAGGCGGGCACCACGATGCCTGCCGCCAGAATCGTCAGCACTGCCCCGATGGGCTCTACGATGCCGGACAGCACGCCGCCCCAGAACGCCCGGCCTTTTTTCATTCCTTCCGCCCGCAGGGGCATGGAAATGATGGCACCCTCCGGGAAGTTCTGGATGGCAATGCCAAGGGAAAGTGCCAGCGCCCCGGCGGCGGTGATCTGAGCAGTTCCGGCAAGGTATCCGGCATAGACCACGCCCACTGCCATACCCTCCGGGATGTTGTGCAGCGTCACCGCCAGAACCATCATGGTGGTGCGCTGGAGCTGGCTTTTTGGCCCTTCGGCCTGCAAACTATTCTGGTGCAGATGCGGAATAAGATGATCCAGCAGCAGCAAAAACAGGATGCCCAGCCAGAAACCCACCGCCGCCGGGAAAAACGCCAGCCTGCCCAGATCTGCAGCCTGCTCCATGGCCGGGATCAGCAAGCTCCATACCGATGCCGCCACCATCACTCCGGCGGCAAAGCCGGTGAGGGCGCGCTGGATGCCGTCACGCAGAGAGTTTTTCAAAAAGAACACACAGCCCGCCCCAAGACTTGTGCCCAGAAAAGGAATCAAGATTCCCCAGAACGCATCTTGCATGATATAGTACCCCCCTGTGGTTAAGTATAACTAACCACATAAAAAGTATACTGCTCTCCGGCAAAAAGGTCAAGTGCTTTGCGGCATACGATTCAGCCAGTAGATGTTGATGCTGTTCACCAACAGCATATTGCCTTGCGGCCAATCATCGCCATCGAACGAGAACGGACGCTATACCGCGAAAGCCGTGTTGATGATACGGCAATCTCGCTTGCGGAAAAAATCGTAGATACAGAAATCGAGAATGTTTACAGCCCCCTAAACAGCAGAACATTTCCCAAAGCCATAACGAAAAATTCCGATAAAAGGCCAGCGGCGGCTTTCTTTGCGAAAGCCGCCGCTGTTGTCAGAATGAGTACTCTTAGGGCAACACCGCATAATTCTAAGTGCCGATACGGCGAGCGAGGTGCGGCAGCTGCTAGGCCAAAAGCGCAGATAATACTGGATGCTGCAAAGGTGAGCGCCGCCAGTGGCGGAAACAGCGAACCGAAGCAGGGGCAGCGGTCGCAGAGTGCGAGGGGCTTTTGCCCCCGAAGCACGATGCGGGTACCGCAACCCGACATTATCGAGCATTTTGGCAACGCAGATGCCGTGCCGCAGCCGTCGGAGCGGTGCTTAAGCCGTAAGGCGGGAATTGTGCGGTGTTGCCTTTATTTATAAAATGTTGGAATTGAACGGATGATTTCGTGTTACAGCTCCAAGACTCGACATCGCCTCATGTTTAATTACCAACCTTTCGTCTGGGTTTATAGGGATTATAAACCCCATTAACCCGTTTGTCAATAGGGTATTTTGATTTTTTTATTTTTTCAAAGGCTTGTTTTCCCATTAACCTTGTTATATACTAGGTATTAGAAAATACGGAGGATGATCCACTTATGATGGTATCAACAAAAGGGCGCTATGCCCTGCGCGTTATGATTGACCTGGCCGAGCACCAGAGCGAAGGCTATGTGCCGCTGAAAGAAATTGCAGCGCGCCAGGAGATCAGCGAAAAATATCTGGAAAGCATTTTAAAGGTGCTGGTCCAGCAGCGCTTTCTGGAAGGTCTGCGCGGCAAGGGCGGTGGCTACAAGCTGACCCGCGCGCCGGAAACGTACACCGTGGGCAGCATTCTGCGCCTGACGGAGGGCAGCCTGGCAACTGTTGCCTGCCTGGAAGAAGGTGCCCCTGCCTGCCCGCGCATGGCGGAATGCCGCACTTATCCGCTGTGGTACAAGCTGGACGGTATGATCAGCGAATACCTGGACAGCGTGACACTGGCCGACCTGATGCAGTACCCCGATGCGGGCAACGAATATGTGATCTGAACAGATGCTCCGCCGTTTGGCAGGCGGGGCATCTGTTATTTTATGCCGCCAAACGATAGGGCCGGGGCGCAGCGGCAGCGCTCCGCTGCGCCGGACTCCTATATGGCCCTTATATATAAAGAAAAAGATAAAGCAAAAATCGCTTGATAATAAAATTACATGCGCAAAATACGTGCGAAAAAACCTTGCGAAATCAGAATACACAAAAATAAACATATGTTTACGTTACATTTTACAATAATGTGATATTTACAAAGCTAAAAATAAAACATATAATGCTAATTAGAATCAATGGGTTATGAGCAAACACTGCGGCGTGCTGTGCGCTGCAGGCCGGCCCAGCGGAATGTAAAGAAGGAGGAACCCCCATGAAATACCTCAAGCAAATGCTGTGCGTGAGCATCTGCGGCGTTATGCTGGTAGCGGCAACCGGCTGTTCCGGCTCACTGACGGGCGGCAAGCGAATCATTCGCATTTCTCATGCACAGTCCGAAACCCACCCTGAACACCTTGGCCTGCTCAAGTTCAAAGAATATGTGGAAGCCAACCTGGGCAATAAATACGAGGTTCAGATCTTCCCCAATGAGCTGCTTGGCTCTGCCCAGAAAGCCATCGAGCTGACCCAGACCGGCGCGATTGACTTTGTCGTGGCCGGTACCGCCAACCTGGAAACCTTTGCCGATGTGTACGAGATTTTCAGCATGCCCTACCTGTTCACCTCAGAAGAAGCTTACCATGCCGTCATGAATGATACCGATTACATGGAAAACGTGTATGATTCCACCGATGAAGCCGGTTTCCGCGTGATGACCTGGTATAATGCCGGTACCCGCAATTTCTATGCAACTACCCCCATTTATACCCCCGATGACCTGAAAGGTCTGAAGATCCGCGTGCAGCAGAGCCCCGCCAGCGTTAAGATGGTGCAGGCCTTTGGCGCTGCCGCCACTCCGCTGAGCTTCGGCGATGTGTACACAGCCATCCAGCAGCATGTTATTGACGGTGCGGAGAACAACGAGCTGGCCCTGACCAACAACAAGCACGGCGAAGTTGCCAAGTATTTCTCCTACACCAAGCACCAGATGGTGCCGGATATGCTGGTTGGCAACCTGAAATTCCTGAACAGCCTGTCCGATGAAGAGCTGGCTGTCTTCAAGGAGGCTGCCCGCCTTTCCACCGAGGAAGAGCTTTCCTGCTGGGATGACCAGGTGGAGGAAGCCAAGCAGATCGCCGAGAATGATATGGGCGTGACCTTTATTGATGTGGATATCAGCGAGTTCAGCAATAAGGTCAGCAATGTGCAGCAGGAAATGCTGGATGCCAACCCGGATATCCAGGACCTGTATGACCATATCCAGGCCATCAATGCAGAATATGAGGAGGGCAGCGCACAATGAAATCTTTACATAAGTTCCGCCATGGGCTGGATACCGTCCTGAGCTGGGTCTGCGCCCTGCTGTTTGCCGCCATGGTCGTGGTTGGCACCTACCAGATCGTGACACGCTATTTCTTTGGCCGCCCCTCCACCGTTTCGGAAGAACTGCTGACCTACAGCTTTACCTGGATGGCCCTGCTTTCCAGCGCGCTGGTGTTTGGCAAGCGCGACCATATGCGGATGGGCTTTTTGGCCGATAAGATCACCGGCACCCCGCGCAAGGTGCTGGAGATCATCAGCGAATGCCTGGTCTTGCTGCTGGCTGCCGTTGTTATGCTGTACGGTGGTGTCAGCATCATGAAGCTGACCATGACCCAGGTCACAGCCTCTCTGGGCATCCCCATGGGCACGGTGTACACCGTTCTGCCGTTGTCCGGTGCTTTGATCGTGGTGTATTCGGTACTGAACATCATTGACCTTGCCACCGACAGCGTGGAAGAACACAGCTCCACCAGCGCAGAATGAGGAGGAAAACACAATGAACATTGCTCTTGTTTCCGGGCTGATCATCCTGATCCTGCTGGTCATTATGCTGATCGCAGGCGTGCCCATCGCGGTGGCGCTCGGCATTTCGTCCGTGGTTGCCATCCTGCCCATTATGGACCTTGAAGTCGCCGTTGTTACCGGCGCGCAGCGCATTTTCTCCGGTATTTCCATGTTCAGCCTGCTGGCAATCCCGTTCTTTATCCTGGCCGGCAATATTATGAATAAAGGCGGCATTGCGGTCCGCCTGATCAACCTGGCCAAGCTCATCACCGGCCGCGCCCCTGGCGCCCTGGCACAGACCAACGTGATTGCCAACATGCTGTTTGGCGCAATCTCCGGCTCTGGAACGGCTGCTGCTTCCGCCATGGGTTCCATCATCGGCCCCATCGAAAAAGAAGAAGGCTATGACCCCAACTTCTCCGCTGCCGCCAACATTGCCACCGCCCCCACCGGTCTGCTGATCCCTCCCAGCAACGTTATGATCACCTTCTCGCTGGTGTCCGGCGGCACTTCAGTTGCCGCATTGTTCATGGCCGGCTACCTGCCCGGTATCCTGTGGGGTCTGGCCTGCATGATCGTAATCTACTTCTTTGCCAAAAAGCATGGCTACCGCAGCAAGACTTCCTTTACCTTTAAGGAGGCCATTCACACCATCTTGCAGGCTATCCCGGCGCTGCTGCTCATTATCATTGTCATCGGCGGCATCATCGGCGGTGTGTTCACCGCAACCGAAGGTTCCGTTGTGGCCGTTGTATACAGCCTGCTGCTCTCCCTGTTTGGCTATAAATCCATCAAACTGAAAGAAATCCCCAAGATCCTGCGCGAAAGTGCCGAGATGACCGGCATCATCATCTTCCTGATCGGCGTGTCCAGCATCATGTCTTGGGTCATGGCGTTCACCAACATCCCGTCCCTGGTGTCCAGCGCCCTGCTTTCCATCAGCAGCAACAGGTATGTGATCCTGTTCCTTATTAACATCATCCTGCTGGTGGTTGGCACCTTTATGGATATGACCCCTGCCTGCCTGATCTTTACCCCCATCTTTTTGCCGGTCTGCCAGGCTTTGGGCATGAACACCATCCACTTTGGCATCATGCTGATTTTCAACCTGTGCATCGGCACCATCACCCCGCCGGTCGGCACCACGCTGTTTGTCGGCGTTAAGGTCGGCGGCGTCAAGATCGAAACGGTGTTCAAACAGCTGATCACCTATTTTGCCGCGATTTTTGCTGTGCTGATGCTGGTCACCTATGTGCCGCAGATCAGCCTGGCTCTGCCCAGTCTGATGGGTTATGTGAAATAAAATGCGGTAACACGCCAATATGCTCTGCCCCGCCTGCCGGAACTCCGGCGGCGGGATTTTTTTGGCACTTTTTTGTTGGAAAGGGTTGACAGTAGGGGGCAGGACTGCTATAATACACACATACCAACCAGCCTAGTATGTTAAAGGAAATGAGCTGGTTGAGATTTTGAACGGAAGGGAGCACACAACAATGAACGCTATTTTTAACACTTTGCTGCGCGCAAACTTCCGCTGTGGCCGAATGTCACACTTCCGGGCTGTACAACAGGCTGGGGGCGTATCGGCACCGCTTTGGGGCCAAATGTGACCGCCCAGGCTTATAAAACAGGTAAGTACGCCCGGTAACCAGACGCATGCAGAAAATGCGGGGATACCGGGCATTTTTCTATCGAATCATTCCGAACAATTTGAGATATGAGAATTTGACCGCAAAATTTTGGAGGTAATTACAATGTCTGAGAACAAACTGCATTTTGAAACGCTTCAGCTCCATGTTGGCCAGGAAGAGGCCGATCCGGCTACCGGCGCCCGCGCCGTTCCCATTTATCAGACCACTTCTTACGTATTTAACAACTCTGCCCACGCAGCTGCCCGCTTTGGCCTGACCGATGCCGGCAACATTTACGGCCGTCTGACCAACCCCACCGAGGATGTGCTGGAAAAGCGCATCGCTGCCCTGGAAGGCGGCGTGGCTGGCCTGGCTGTTGCTTCCGGTGCTGCCGCTATCAGCTACACCATCCAGGCCCTGGCCCAGAACGGCGGCCATGTGGTTGCCCAGAAGACCATTTACGGCGGCAGCTACA
>OHMS01000720.1_pt1 | contig 12490 bp, 10 predicted proteins | sample 1569351 | NCBI WGS metagenome assembly OHMS01 (sample SAMEA3879571, study PRJEB24766) | human gut metagenome | biome: human-associated habitat; feature: feces | place: USA | collected 1985/1987 | reverse complement strand
CACAATAAATATTTTCAATACACAGGAAATGAATCAAAACTTAATGAAAATAATCTGTCTTTGTTTGTAGATTATTCTACTTGCATTACTTTAGGACAACATTCACCATTCTTTCAAAGTTTAGTTCCTTCATTTGTTGCTGCTACAAAACACTATTATTCAATTAAAGGGGATAAGATTGTTGAAGAACAAAACATAAATGTATTTCAAGCATTAAGCAATATAGTAGAGGTTAATTATGCCGACTTAAAACAAGCAGCTAATTTAATAGTTAATGGCAACTCAGAAGGTGTGCTGTTAACTGACGGTGAGTATTACCAGAAAAATATAGCTGGCGGTGGAATCAGTGATCCATATATGGCCAATGCATTCAAACAATGGCTTAAGAAAGGACATGATATATATATTCTTGCAGAACCATATTTAGAAGGACCTCAGAAATATAACAAGAAGAGATTCTATTTCTTGTTTACAGATAGCAGGTTAGAAGGTAATATCTATAAGAGAATATGTGAAACTACTAAATTGGAAAATTATCCGGATGTTGAAATGTTCCATTTATCGGCAAGCCATCCTACAATTATGGCGGAAAATGGAAAAAGTAAAGTAAATGAAATTGTTTCTGCATCAAACAAAAACTATGGTCTTTATGAAATTCAAGACTGGCCAGTAGACTGGAAATCTATAGAGGGTTATATTATGGGCGCTGTAGATGAAACAACAGGTGAGCCACTACAATATGGTAATCCTGTTATCTCCGGCTTAAAGGTCGATAGAAACAGTTATGGAGGTTTTAGAATTTTTGATATATCAGTTAAGGTTTATGATATAAATGCAGACTATTACAACTTCTACACTGAAACTGAAGCCCCTTTTGGTTTGAATTTGTCTTCTATCAGTTTAACAGAGTCTGTTAATGCATTTGTATATGACAAGGAAGAATTCAACAAACACGGTAATATAAACATACACTTTGATGTTCCTATGTGGAACCCAACTTTCTTATCATGCAAACCGTTTAACTTCACCAAGATAGATATTAATGTATCTGGTATTGAAAACGTATTTGAGAATTATGAAGAAATGTTCAATTTTGATGCTATAGGTTTACCTGGCAAACAGAACACCTCAGTTTCTGAAAGTGTTAAACAAGCATTATTTGACAAGGACATACAGAATATGATGAAGAATGCAAATCTGTATACCATCTACATAAAAAGCAATAAATATTAATCATTAAATTTTCTATTATGATAACAAGAATAACAACTCCAGGACAGTTGGAGGCTTTAGAGAACAGTACAATGATTTTTGCAGTTATCTCTGCTTTAATAGCTTTGTTGATCGCATTCATTATTTCTTTCATTATCAAATACCAAGGTGGTCAGGACAAATCTTATATAACCAGAAGAATATGGTTTATAGTCATAGGTATAGTTTCTGCAGCAGGTTTTTATCTTTATAATGATTTAGTTGTTAAGGGACAGATCGTTAATGCCGGTTTCAAGAGTATGTTTGTTGAAACCAATATTACATGTATCGGGATTCTTCTTGGAATCTATTTTGTTCTAGGTATTCTGATAATGTTTATCTTCAGAAATTCAAAATTTGGTTCTATTTTAGGTAAGGGGAAAGAATAAATAAGTAAGTTATGGCTCAACAATATTTTGTATTAGGGATTGGTGGTACAGGAATGCGTTGTATTGAATCCCTCATTCATTTATGTGCTATGGGTATGTTTGATGATACAGACATACATCTTTTAGCACTTGATACAGATAAAGATAATGGTAATTTTGCCAGATTGAAAGAAGTAAAGGAAGCCTATGTTAAAGCAAAAGGAACTGATGCTTCACTTCGTACAGCTTTAAACGAAACTTTCTTTTCGGCCAATATCAATTATTATGAATTTTCGCCTAATTATGAAGTCAAGAGCGATTTCATGTCTGTATTTAACTATGGGGATACTAAGTTCAATAATCCGGAGCAAACAGCTATAGCGGATTTGGTATTGACTAAAAACGTAGAAACATTTAATCTTCGTCACGGTTATAGAGCACAGACCCATCTCGGCTCCATGATGATGTATCATTCAATATTGGAAGCAGCCCGTTCTAATAAAAATTCTGAATTAAAGACATATTTGCAGAAACTTATTCAAGTAGCTCAAAATGGAGGTGCTAGAGTATTTATTCTTGGTTCAGTATTTGGTGGAACAGGTGCTTCTTCGATTCCTATCATACCTCAGGCTATATCAAAAGCTGCTGAGATAATGAGTAACGGAGCAGTTAATATTCTCAATAATGCATATTTTGGGTCTACATTATTGACTGCCTATTTTAACTTTAAATCACCTACAGGAGCAGAATTGGCTAATCAGAAAATTATTGCAACCAGTGATAAATTTGCATTAAACTCTCAGGTTGCAATGATGTTTTATGATGATGACAGTACTGTAAAAAGTACATATCAGAAATTTTACATGTTGGGTACTCCTGGTTTGGACTGGAACCCTATGGCTAAAAAGGAACAGTCAGAAACAATTACTGGTGGTGCAAACCAATGTAATGATTCTCATTATATCGAGCTTATGGCCGCTTGTGCTGCACTTCATTTTCTTAAGGTTCCTGAAGATGATTTACGAACAAGAAAGCAGAACCATGACACAGAGTATTTGTATAGAGCTGTTGACGACAGTGGAAAATTGGAATTCAGAGATTTTGTTGGCCAAGAAATGGAACAGGAATTTGCTAAGAAACTTGGTATGCTAACAGTGTTTTCTTTATTCTGCAATGGAGAGGATGATTTTGTTAATAGTGTAAAATCAGGACATCAAAAGGATATTGTGAATTTCCTGGATATAGATAACACTCAAATCAAGGATGGTGTAAAAGAATATTTTAAATTGTTCCATTTTGCTATTAATCCAGATGACTCATTGTATGAAGGTTGGTTACGTCAGCTTCATAGGTCTGCAGGTGGTGATGATAAGTTCATTCTGAATGCTGCATTATTTGCACCACAGAAGAAAAAAGAACTAATGAAATACAAGTGGAATAAGGACTTATATAAAACGACTGGTATAGGCAAAGATAATAAGTTTGATGTTGGATTAATTAGCTCTAAATTTAACGAGTTTAAAAGAGCATTTAAGGATGAAAACCAAAAAGAAATGCCATCTATGACCAATCGTGGAGAACAATTATATAAAAGAATATATAACACACTTGTTTCACTTTATAAATTCTAATTCATTATGTCAAAAGCTCTACTAATAAAAAGTCAAATAGACAAGAACGGAGGAGAAGTTGGTAAGTGGAACAACTTCAATAATGCTCCTTCATATATACAGGGGATTCATACTGGAAAAATGTTAGAGGATATCTCTGCAGAAAAACTAGGTGCATTAATTTCTGGTATACCTACTCCATGGGCAAGAGCCAAACTTTTTAAGTTTGCCTTTTCTACCATAGCTGCACCAGATCCAAATATAAACACAGAAGGTTTATTACAGTTCTATAATATGCTTCATGCCGAATGGAAAGGCTTGATGGCTGTAATAGCATTATACCCTGACAGAATTAGATTTTCTGATCCTGTTTATATGGATGTCAGAGGGGGAGATTATGATATAGCTTCTGCCTTTGGTAGAATGCTGTTCAATGAAAAGGATGTTTGGAGTAATCAGGATGACTTGGCTCGAAATCCGGATGCCCAACCATTTATTCAACTGATCTATTATAGAGAACATCTTGTTGGTGGTACATCTCCTCTTACCGGTTGTTTTACAGGTGTTGATTATAGTAACTTGGGTAATGATGCTTCAGATATTAATTGGTATCGTCAAGGAAAGTTTGAGGACCCGATGAATTATCTTACTCCAGAAGAAGTGCAAAAGGTTTATTTGTTTGTTAAAAACATGAACCGTAACCAACAGGCTTTTGAGACTAAAATCAATTCACAGAGAGGAAACAATCTAAGGATAGAATTGACAGGATTCAAGGCTGTAAGTAGACAGTGGGAAAATGAACTTAGTGCTAAAGGTAATGGTTTGCTTCGTCAAGTAGGCCCTATCGCTCAATACGGTAATCTGTCAGCTCCATTTGCAGATTTGTTCAAGAGTGATGTACCGGTTTACATGAAGCAGGATTTCACCTTCACTTATTTTGATGACGGTAACTGTCAGGTTATAGGTGATATACAGAACCTCTTAAGCAAGGATAATTTTGTAGTTGGATGGTGTGAAGATAAAAATGAGCTAACAAAACTTTCTCAGGCTCCAGTGTATTACTTAAGAGTTCCTGATTTAAGTGATGGTTCATGCTCTTACTTTTCCCTGCCATTATCAGAGCAAGGCATTGACATCTTTAAAAATAGTCTGTCTTCTTTGTTGGGTTACTCTTCAACTTCAGGTAACACTAAACTTACCGCAAAAATAAATGATGCTGGTCAGTTAGCTGTAACTTTGGTAGTTGAAATTGACGGTGAACCTGTTACGCTTAACAAGAGAGAATACAAGATTCAATGGATGACTTCTAATGGCAGAGTTATTTTATGGCCTAACTTTGTCAGTGAAAACTGGAATAAATACTATTTATATTCTGAGTTTACAAGTGATGTAAATGAGAACTTTATACCATTCTTTAAATCTGAAGGTAAGATACTAAGAAATATAAGAGGTGAGTTCTTAACTTCGGATTATGAGATAGCACCAGAAGAAGATCGTCAGGTTGATGTTAAACAACTTGTTACATATCCTCATGGTCAAGGTACAGATTTGATTAAATATGATATTATAAGCACTGATAAGCCAATGGCTGGCGTTCTCGTTAAAGTTAAAGAGGCTGGCAAACCTTGTGGCGCAGGTATATTAATGTTCAGACCTGATGTAGTTAAGGATTTATCAAATGTTGATGTACAAAATACTGCTGTTGTTGGTATTGACTTTGGAAGTAATAACACTTGTGTTTACTTTAACGCTGGAAATAGAGGTGCCCAACCGGTTCAGTTTAAGAATTATAGGTCAGTTATAGTTGGTAAAGAAAATACTGATACTCGTTCAATTGCCCAGAATGACGAACTCCTATTCTTCACTAACTATGAATCCAATAATGGTCAATTAAAATCATGGCTTCATGAACATGATACTCGTTATACTAAGAATGGTATATCAGAAGAAATACAAGGCGGTGTTCCTGTAAATCGTCCTAATATTTTGGTCAATCACATGGATGAATTTATTATAGAAACACAGGCTGGTAATCTTCATTATAACATGAAATGGTTGAATGATGATAAAGGTTTATTGAAGAAACGTGCTTTCTTAAAAAGTATTTGGTTACAAACATGTGCCTTCCTTTACCAGAATAAAATTAAACCATCTCAAATAAATTGGAGTTATCCAGGTTCTATGATGGAGGCTGACATTGACGAATTAAGACGAATATTTGAGGAATTGTCTCGTATGACACCTATTATGGGTAGGAAACCGTCTATCAATGATGAGAATATCACAGAAGCTGAAGCCGTATGTAGTTATGCACTTTCAAATAACAACTTCGGTCTTAACAATAATAATATGTTCCTAGGTATTGATGTTGGTGGTTCTACAAGCGACATTCTTCTATTGGCTAAGAATCCGCAGAAAGGTAATCAGGCTTCACTTTTCAGAGAAAGTTCTGTGAGACTTGCTGCCGGTGTTTTCTTTAACACTGTTATAAATTCTGATGACTTTAGACGTGCTTTATTGAATTTCCATGAAGGAAAGAGTACAAAGGTTTTTGTGGCAAATATACAGGAAATAATTAAGGAGAAGAAGAAGGCCCCTTATTACCTCAATAGTATATTTGATCAGCTGAAGACAGAAGAAGACTACGATAAATTCTATAGTTCTATAGCTGATAATGCAAAAGTAGTATTTACTTTACCTGCATATGTAACAGGATTGTTGCTTTACTATTCTGGTATGCTTGTCGGAAAGACTATCAAGGATAACAATCTTGATAATATTACTAGGATTGATATTCTATCGTTTGGTAAAGGTGGTCGCTTATTCCACTGGCTCCGTAATGCTGCTAGTAACAGTACCACTATGGGATATTATAAATCATGTCTCAATGCCGGTGTTAAACGTATAATTGATAGGGAACTGGATGTTAAATACAGAGACGAAATCGAGGTTGACAATAAAGCAGAGGTTGCTAAAGGTCTATGCGATATGCAGGATCTAAATAAAGTATTCGTAGATAATCATAGCGATATCTGTGGTGAGATAGGTGTAAGATTTACAAATTCACAGGGTGCATCTAGAGAGTTGTTGCCTACAGATGAATTGTCCGGTGAATACTTCGATAATGATATGAATTACTTTGACTTCACAAGCATGGAATGTTTTGAAGAGTTTTTCAATATCTTTATCAATTTCGTAAGTGTAAAAACTAAATTATGCACTATGGACGCTGAACTCAGAAATGATTTCGCCGATCTTCCAAATAAGGTAGGAGCTTTCATTTGCCAGGACAGCGAATATAAGAGTGCCAAACGAAAAGTAAACAATGGTGGTTCTTTCGCTTATCATCAACCTTTGATTATAACAGAAGGCTCATGCTTCCTGGAGAAAACATTAATAAAAAAAGTGTTTAGTTAATGAAGACATTATCACTATATATAGACAGATGGTATATTGCCGCAGCAGTCTGCTACGACAATATACCTCGTCGTATAGATCTGCCTAATAGGGAAGACCGTATTTGGCTCTATTTTTATGAAGATATTAATAATGATAGAGTTATTTATGGTAAATCTTATCAGAAGCATTATCTGGATAAGGAGCTTCATTACTATGGTGATATATTCTCTAAAGTCGTAAAAGAAGATGAAACCTTTAAAAGATTTGGAAAAGATGTTAGTTTGAAAGAAATCTTTAAGGCATCTGATATACTTGAACACCTAACTAGGGACTTTAATGAAAATGAGGAAATAGATACCTACATCTCTTTTTCAGTTGATGTTTCGTATGCCGCCCAGAAGGTTTTTCTCGATATATTGGAAGAGAATAATTTTGTTATCAAAGAGAGTGTTGCTAGAATCTCTCACTTAGCTGTAGAACTTTCCAATAAAAAGGGCCTGTTGAATAATTCAAATTGCATTCTCGTTATTACAGCTTGCAATGAGAATCTCCGATATGTCGTTTACAAACAAAGCAATAATGTTTTTGTTAGACAAGGAAATGAAGGACTCCTAAGAGGTTATGGAACTGATTTGAGAGGCCGGGCATTACTGGAACAGATTGTTTGGCAAATTAATAATTCAACTAAATTCCTAAGAAAAGAGGAAGAGGAAGAGGAAATTAACAGATTGAACCAAAATCTGGAAAGATGGCTATTACAACTTGACAACACCAAGTTTGGTCGTCCTGTTATATATAACGATATAACTTTCTCCAGAGCCCCACATAATAAGCAGAATGCTACTATTCTGAAGAATGTTATTGAGGAAAGAACCAAAACAATAGTCAATGATGTAGTTGACAATATTGTTCAATATGTAAAAGAACTTGATATTGTATTCTCAGATATAAGTCATATTATTTTCATAGGTGATTCATTTAAGAATAGCATGTTCAAGGAAGAGTTATTACAGCGTTATCCTGTAACTCCGAACAATATAGTTGCTTTTGGGAATAAGGATATTCCTGAGATTGTTGGTATTTACAGTCAAATGGACTTGTCTCAATTTGATAGTTTAAGAAAGAATATCGAAAATCTCTCTTATGAACAATTAGAACAGATTAAAATTGCAGAAGAAGATAGAAAAGCAAGAGAAGCTGCACTTAAGAAGCAGGAAGAAATTGATCTTGCTAATGCTGCTATGCGTGAAGATGAGAGAAAGTTCAATGCCGCCATTGTTGACGCTGAATCTTATGAGAAGAAAGGTGACTATAGCAGCATGATAGATCTTTTAAACATTGCTCTTACTTTAAAGCCTGATGATAAGGAAGTAAAGAAAATGTTGGATGAAGCAAACAGAAAGCTATCCGAAATCAAGGTCAAGAATGAGCAATATAATAAAACCATCAGGATGGCTCAGGATGCCTTGAACTCACAGCGATGGCAGGATGCTTATTCAAAGAGTGAGGCAGCTTTAGAATTACGCCCTGATTCTTCTGAGGCAAAACGTATTCTTACTGAATCACAAAGAAAAATCAAATTAACAGAAAGCCTTAAAGAGTTTCTTTTACGAGCTGACACCTTTATTGGTCAGAAATTATATAAGGAAGCATTAGAAGAACTGAATAAGGCTAAGCATGCTGATTCTAATAATAAAGAGATTGAGGAACGTATATCCAAAATCCAAAATATACAGAAGAAGCATAAAGAAGAATTGGGCTTATTAGAACAAGAACTTACTAAGGCCGAAAAAGAAGATAACTTTGACATAGCCATAGAAATATGCAATAAGCTCATTGACAAGGATATTCAGAATCCTAGAAAATGGAATGAGCATATAGTTTATCTTAAAGAAAGACGGAACAAATATCTTAAGGATATAGAGCTGTTTGAATCGTTAAAGATTAAGATAAATGAAGCAAGTTTTAATGAACATTGGGAAGAACTTATAGAGCTATGCAACAAAGCATTATCTATAAAATCCGATGATTCTATTAAACGATATCTAGAAAAGGCACAGGACAAGTTCAAGCTAATTCAAGATCAAAAGAATTTTGAAAGCTTGGTTTCTAATGTGAAAACATTTATTGCTGATAGACAATGGCCTGAAGCTAAAGAAATTATCAAGGTATTACACGAGAAATATCCTGACAGAAGTGATATTATAAGGAATCTTCGTAAACAAATTTTTGATGCAGAAGAAGCCTGGGAGGATAAACTTAGTGGAAAGAAACATATATCTTCTCCTATGCCAAATAATACTGAAGAGTATGGAAAACCTCCAGTAAAAATAGATAGACCTTCTAAAGATTCTTCTTTTGATGACTTCTTTGGCACTGATGATCCTAAAGGAAACAACTTAGACCAGAATAAAGGCAAGGAAACTCCTTCTAAGACAAGTAGGCAGAAAAAAGAATCTTCAGGTGATGACTTCTTTGGCTCCGATAGTCCTAAAGGAAACAGCTTAGGTCTAAATAAAGGCAAGAGTGTTCCTTCTAATACGAATACTCAGAAAAAGGAATCTTCAGGTGATAGTTTCTTTGATTCTGATTCTGTGACAAAATCAAAACAGAAACAGCATATGAAACCATTTGCAAAAGATGATTTCTTTAATAGCTGATATTAAAAAATGAATTGGGTTAGAATGGATTATTTTTAACTTTTAAACTAATAACATATGGCAGAAGTACAGCTTAAAAGAAAAATTACGCTGCGCCGTAAGGAAAAGCCAGCGGAATTTACATTTGACGGACTGCTAAAAGTAAAATTGTTGTGGCAGTCTAAAACAGACTTGGATTTGTGTATTTTCTTTAAAAGAAAAGATGGACAAATCGGAGGCGTATTCTCTTCAGCATTCCGTCAGAAAAAGTCTGATCTAGGTAATTTGTCTGAATTCCCTTTCATGTTACATAAGGGAGATGAAGCAGAACCGGCACCTGGAGGAGAATCTACAGAGCAAATCAATATTGCCAGTCTAAATGATATAGATACAGCGCATGTATGCGTATTAAATTACAGTAAAGCTATAGACGGAGAAGAAGTAAACTTTGCACAGGACTCAGGTAGAGTAGAAATACAAAGTGATTCAGGCGACTATCTTGAAGTTCTGATTGATGCTACCGAGGATGGACATGTTTACCATGTATGTAGTATAAAGAATAATGAGGGTATTAACTCTGTTATAAATGAAGGTGTAGTTATGGATTTGGGTACTGCTTTTGATAAAATACCTGGGTTCTCACTAATATGCGAATAATAACTTTTAATTTTTATAATTATGGCTGAAATAACATTAAAAAAGAAAATTACTCTTCGTAGAAAAGAAGAACAAGCTGCTTTCACTTTCTCTGGTAAACTTAAAGTAAAACTTATGTGGTCATCAAGTACAGACCTTGATCTCTGCCTTTTCTTTAAGAAAAATGACGGCTCAATCGGTGGTATATTCTCTAATGAATATAGAGGTAAAAAATCTGACTTGGGTGACTTAAACAAGTTTCCATTTATGCTCCACATGGGCGATAACAAGGAACCGGCTCCTGGTGGTGAGGAAACAGAACAAATCAATATTGCCAGTCTTAGTGAAATCGACACAGCTTATGTTTGTATCGTGAATTACGATGCTGCTATTGAAGGTGAAGACGTAACTTATGCAGATGAAGGTGGACGTGTAGAACTTCAAAGTGACTCAGGTGACTATCTGGAAGTGTTAGCTGACTCTAAAGAAGAAGGTCATGTTTACTGCGTATGCTCTATTAAGAATAATAATGGGGTATATGCACTTAAGAATGAAAGCAATGTTATGGATCTCAGCACTGCTTTTGAAAAAATACCTGGATTCTCATTAATTTGTAATGATTAATATGGTTCAACTTAAGAAAAAAGTTACTCTTAAAACTAAGAGAACTGATTCTGATGTAAAGCAAGATATACAACCAAAGAATACAGTTCCGCAGGAACTTGTAAATAAAACAGGAGGTGGTAACAAGCGTAACCTTTGGGTCTTTTGGGGTATAGTTGTTTTGGCTGCTATATTGTTCTTTGTTTTTGTGGGTAAAGATAATGAGACTTCAGTACAAACAAATGTAGCTCAGAATCCTGTTACTGCTAAAGCTGATTCTATTCAGCCAGCCAAAACAGAAGAAACAGCAGAAAAGGTTGATTCAACAAATGTAGAGAAAACAGACAATACATTAAATGAAGAACCTACTAAAGCAACAGCAGAGATGCCTTCATCAGAAAGCAACTCTAAACAAAGTTCAAAGCCGGATGTTGTCAAAGTAGAGAAAAAAACTCAAACATCATCTGCAATACCTGTAAATGGTAGCCTCGAACAGAAAGCTATTGCTGTTATACGTGGTACTTACGGTAATGGATTGGAGAGAAAACAAAAGCTCGGTGACGAATACACTGTTATCCAAAACAAGGTTAACGAAATGTATCGTGATGGTTTAGTTGATTAAAACTGTAAATACTGAAATAAAGAAACCGATGTTCTTCATTGGTTTCTTTATTTCGTAAACATTGAAATATGATTATATCAGTTATAATAGGGTTATGTATATGGTTTGTAATACCTATACTTCTCGAAAATAATTTTAAGAAAATGAAAAACAAGGCAGCATTAAGAATGATGTGTAAGATAGTCGGACTAGTTATTGTAATTGCTGCTTTAATTAATGGTTTGGTTTAAGTTCTATGAGAATTAAATCTATATATATTTTATGTTTTGTGATTCTACTTATTAGTGGATGCGCAAATAATAAAAAAGAAAAGGTTGAGACTTCACCTGTTCTAAGCGAGATACAAAAGAAATACATAGATGAAGGTTGGCTTCTAAAATCGGATAGCAGTATGGATGGAGAACTACCTTCTTCCTATGGAGTTAAACCGAAATATGGCCTCAGGACAATTATTTTGATATTAATATGGGCGAGGGCTGTGATATTGCTGTGAAGATAATAGACCTGTCAAATGCCAGGTGCATACGATATATATTTGTGAGCGAAAATTCTTCAATAACAATAAATCAGATACCACAAGGCCAGTATTATCTTAAGATAGCCTATGGTTATGATTGGATGGAAAAATTCGAAGATGGTATGACTCATGGTAAGTTTACACGTAACTGTTATTATGAAAAAAGTGTAGATGTCTTCGATTTTGGCAAGAAAAATTCTCAACATACTATTAATTATATTTTGAATATTAATATTCAAAATGGTATTGTAAATAATAATTTCAATACAATTAAAATCGACGAAACTGAGTTTTTTAAATAATTTGAGCTATGAATATTTTTAAACTATTTCTTTTCATTATCCCTCTGGTATTTGCTTCTTGTGAGACCTCTCAAACTCCTGTTAATGAATTATCTTCATTGTTGGAAAAGATAGATAATAACAGTGAAAATTACTCTGAAGAAGATTGGAACAATATAACTAATGAATTTACTGAGATAGAGGAAGAGTTATCTAAGTATGAATATACTGATGAGGAACTAAAGGAGATAGGCAGAATTAAAGGCCAGATTCTAGCAAAGATGACCAAAAGTGCAGTCAAAGATCTAAAAAAACAAATGGAAGATTTAAGTAAACAACTTGAAGGCGGCCTTGAAGGATTCTTTGAAGAATTTAACAATGAAGAAGTAGAATAATACTTATTAGAAACAATATTATTTTATAAAATATGGAAAAAAGAAAACATTACGAAGGTTTAAACGACCAACAAGTTGTTGAGAGTCGTGCCAAGTATGGCGTGAATCTTTTAACGCCACCTAAGAAGGATTCACTTTGGAAACAATTTCTAGAGAAATTCTCTGATCC
>OHMS01000676.1_pt1 | contig 13087 bp, 6 predicted proteins | sample 1569351 | NCBI WGS metagenome assembly OHMS01 (sample SAMEA3879571, study PRJEB24766) | human gut metagenome | biome: human-associated habitat; feature: feces | place: USA | collected 1985/1987 | reverse complement strand
AGAAGTTGATAACCTATCCGAGAACGGGAAGCCGCTACATCCCCGAAGACGTGTTCGCGGAAATCCCCAAGCTGCTTGCCTTCATCGGCAGCCTGTCCGAATGGAAGGGCAAGTTGCAGCCGAAAGCCGTGCCGACACGCCGCAGCCTGGACGGCGGCAAGGTGACAGACCACCATGCCCTGCTCGTCACGGGCGAGAAGCCGCTGTTCCTCTCCAAAGAGGACAGCACCGTCTATCACATGATAGCCGGGCGCATGCTTGAGGCTTTCTCCGAAAAATGCGTCAAGGACACTGCCACCGTCACGGCAGAGTGTGCCGGAGTGGAGTTCGTGGCAAAAGGCAGCATCATCAGGCAAGCCGGATGGCGTGCCGTCTATGGCAAGGAGAATGGAGAAGAGAACAACAGCCAAGAGGAAACCGCCGCCATTCCCTGTTGGCAGGAAGGCGACACGCTGGCACTGAAAGCCGCCTCCATCACGGAGGGAAAGACCAAACCCAAGCCGCTGCATACCGAAGCCACCCTGCTGTCCGCGATGGAAACGACTGGCAAGGAGATAGAGGACGACGCATTGCGGCAGGCTATGAAGGATTGCGGCATCGGCACGCCCGCCACCCGTGCGTCCATCATCGAAACGCTTTTCAAGCGCGGCTATATGGAACGCTGCAAGAAGTCGCTTGTCCCCACCGAAAAAGGGCTTGCCCTCTACTCGGTCGTGAAGGCGATGCGTATTGCCGATGTCGCCATGACGGGCGAATGGGAAAAGGAATTGGCACGCATCGAGCGTGGGGAACTGCCCGCCGATGACTTCCGCAGGAAGATTGAGGCATATACACGGGAAATTACCTCCGAACTGCTGTCGTGCGACAAGCTGTTCGCCCGCAGGGATTCCGGCTGCAAGTGTCCCAAGTGCGGAGCGGGGACGATGCAGTTTTACGGCAAGGTCGTCCGCTGCGACAACGCGGAGTGCGGTCTGCCCGTGTTCCGCCTGAAAGCAAACCGCACCCTCTCTGATGATGAAATCAAAAACCTGCTCACCGACGGACACACGAAACTGCTCAAAGGATTCAAGAGCAAGCAGGGCAAGAGTTTTGATGCCGTAGTCGCCTTTGACGGGGACTATAACACGGTTTTCGTGTTCCCAGAAAGGAAAAGTAAAGCGACCTCTGCGAAAAGAAGAAAATAAATGTTTAACTTTGCCACTGGTTCAGAGTAATGAATTGTTCTTCGATACCGGATTACACTCATACTTTGGATTTAGTGGTGGCACTCGGAGGGATACCGAGTGCCTTTTTCTTCCTTTTTCCAACCGATTATCCCGTTAATTATCAATCCGCTAAATCCAAAGTAATGAACAACAAGAAGAAAAACGAGGGTCAGACCGACTTTTCCTATTACGGTCTGTACCTGCTGGACTACCTCACCACGAACAAGTTCGAACAGGCAGCCGATGAAGCCTTCATCCGAGAAAGAACCGACCGTGCCGCCGAAGCGTATGAACGGGCAAGGCTCGAAGGCTATCCTGCCGACGGGGCGCAGGAACTGGCGATGAAGGTGCTGACGGAGGGCCTTCGCTACTCCAGGCACGCCATCCTGCGCGAAGTCGTGGAGAACGAATTTGCGGGTGAAGTACCGGGAGAAAAATGTGAAGCCTTTACCCAGAAGCTGCTACCGCTTGTCGGAAACGTATTCTCCATCTATAACCTCTCGGACGACAATTTCGCCCTGTCGCCCGAATATGACCTGCTCTACACGGAGCTGACGGGAGCCGTCATCCTCTATATCGAAGAGTATGGCGTTTAACCGCAAACAGAGGCTGAGGGACAACATCGAGGCGATACGGACGGCATTCCTCCTTGACAGGGAACAGCGCACACCCACCGCACGCGAACGGCTCTTGTTAGAGCGTTATTGCGGTTTCGGGGGACTGAAGAGCATACTCAACCCTGCAAGGGAACTGACGGATGCCGTCCACTGGGCGAAGTCCGACCTCGAACTGTTTGCCCCTACCGTGGAACTGCACAGGTTGCTGCGGGAGAACACAAAAGACGAGACGGAGTACAAACGGTATATGGATGCCATGAAGCAGTCCGTGCTGACCGCCTTCTATACCCCGCCGGAGATAACCGGGACCATCGCGGACGTGCTGCATGAACACGGCATCCGTCCCGACCGGGTGCTGGAGCCGTCGGCAGGTGTCGGTGCATTCGTGGACGCCGTGCTGGAGAACAGACCGGACGCGGACATCATGGCTTTTGAGAAAGACCTGATGACGGGCAAGATACTGAAGCACCTGCATCCCGGACAGAAAGTAAGGGTACAGGGCTTCGAGAAGATAGAAAAGCCGTTCATGAACCATTTTGATTTGGCTGTCTCCAATATACCGTTTGGCGATGTGGCGGTGTTCGACCCGGAATTTTCGGGCAGCAAGGATCCTGCAAGGCACTCGGCGGCACGGACGATACACAATTACTTTTTCCTGAAAAGCCTTGACGCGGTGCGTGAAGGCGGAATCGTGGCGTTCATCACCTCGCAGGGGGTACTGGATGCCCCGACCAACGCGCCCATACGCGAGTATATGATGAACCATACCAATCTGGTGGGCGTAGCCCGCCTGCCGAACAACCTCTTTACGGATAACGCGGGAACGGAGGTGGGCAGCGACCTGATTATCTTGCAAAAGAACAGCGGAAAGAATGGTGAACTGTATTACAACGAAAAACTCTTCGTGCAGACCGAACAGACCCCTATCGGCACTTCCGTAAATGGGTATGTATGGAGCATCGGCTCGCTTTCACACACGGATTTGATCAGAAGTACCGACCCGTACGGGAAACCAGCCTATAAACTCCTGCACCGTGGGGACATCGCACAACTGGCGGAAGACTTGCGGGAGCATCTGAAAATAGAACTGCAACAACTTGACAGGAAACTGTATGAGAAACACAGCCTGCATCCGACAAAGGAGGAAAGCACGGCTGCGGAAGTGCAACCTGCTCCGAAAACAGAAAAGGTATCACCTTCTGTAATAGCCCCCGTTTCTGTAATTGAGCCTGTCAAGGGAGTGGAGAAGCCGCAGGCACAGCCCATAGAGGAAAAGCCGGAGATTGAGCCGCGCCAACCCAACCATTCGTCAGCCGTGCAGCTTACCCTGCTCGACCTTTGGGGTATGCCCATAGAGGAACCGGCAAAAAAGAAAAAGGCAGCGAAAAAGGAAAGCAAGCCGAAGCCTATGCCGTCCACGCCTAAACCGCAGGTCAAAGTTACTCCACCCGTTGAAGCCGCCAAGCCGGTAAACGGTAATAAGGAAGAAAAGCCGGAAAATGCCGAAAAGCCAAACGACCCGGACGACATTTACGCCACTCTGGATTGGGAAACCAATCCTCCCATCAACGGCTTCTATGAGACAATGATGAGTCTGACAGCGGAACGGCGCAAGGCCCTACGGCTTGAGGCAGAACGGCACAGGCAGGAACAACTGAAAAAGATGGGTATCAAAGACACGTTGAACCCTGCTTTTGCGCCTTCTTCGGACAATATGGATAAAAAGCCGGAACAAACGGAAGAAATAAAGCAACCTGAAACACCGGCAGAAGTTGTGCCTACTTCCGAAACGGTTGCCACTTCCCTGTTCCCGGAATTTGAAACGGAAAAGCCGAAAAAAGAAGCCCTCGACCTTACGCCGCGTCCCTATCACCGCACGCCGGAAATGCACCTGCGTGAAGGGTCGCTGGTGGCAAACAGGGCACGCGACATCGGTTATCTGAAGGACATTACTCCCTACGGTGCAACCTTCCAGCCGCTTGGACTAACCGGTTATCAGAAAGAGAAAGCGTTGCTGTATGTATCGCTCCGTGACGCATACGAGCGGTTGTACCGCTATGAATCGAACAGACGTGAGGAAAATGTACCTTGGCGTGAACACCTGAACACCTGTTACGACGAGTTTGTCATGCGTTATGGCAACCTCAACGCCAAACAGAACGTGAAACTGGTGATGATGGACGCCGGAGGGCGCGACATCCTTTCGCTGGAACGTGCGGAGGACGGCAAGTTCGTCAAAGCGGACATCTTCGACCGTCCCGTTTCCTTCTCGGTGGAGAACCATGCCAACGTCGGTTCTCCGGAAGAAGCCTTGTCTGCATCGCTCAACAAGTATGGTACGGTCAATCTCAACTATATGCGGGGGATAACAGACAGTACGGAAGAGGAGCTTCTCAATGCCCTCAAGGGGCGTATCTTCTACAATCCGCTCGTAACCGGTTACGAGATTAAAGACCGCTTCATCGCGGGAAACGTGATAGAGAAGGCGGAGCGTATAGAGGCATGGATGGAAAATAATCTGGAAAGCAAAAGATTGCCGGAAGTGAAACAGGCTTTGGAGGCTTTGAAGGAAGCCGAGCCGCAGCGTATCGCCTTTGAAGACCTCGACTTCAACTTCGGTGAACGCTGGATTCCCACGGGCGTGTATGCCGCCTACATGAGCCATCTTTTCGACACGGACGTGAAAATCGCCTATTCCGCCAGCATGGACGAGTTTTCCGTGGCGTGCGGCTACCGCACCATGAAGATCACGGACGAGTTTCTGGTAAAGGGCTATTACCGGAACTATGACGGTATGCACCTGTTGAAACACGCTTTGCACAACACCTGTCCCGACATGATGAAAAGTATTGGCAAAGATGAGAACGGCAACGACATCAAGGTGCGTGACAGCGAGGGCATACAGCTCGCCAACGCCAAGATTGACGAAATCCGCAACGGGTTCTCGGAATGGTTGGAAGAGCAGTCGCCGCAGTTCAAGGAACGGCTCGTGACAATGTATAACCGCAAGTTCAACTGTTTCGTGCGCCCGAAGTATGACGGTTCGCACCAGACGTTTCCCGACCTCAATCTGAAAGGATTGGCAAGCCGGGGTATTCAAAGCGTTTATCCGTCGCAGAAGGATTGCGTCTGGATGATAAAACAGAATGGCGGCGGAATATGCGACCATGAAGTCGGAACAGGTAAAACACTGATAATGTGTATTGCAGCGCATGAAATGAAGCGTCTGAACTTGGCGCACAAGCCGATGATTATTGGTCTGAAAGCCAATGTCGCGGAGATTGCCGCCACTTATCAAGCTGCCTATCCGAATGCCCGCATCCTCTACGCTTCGGAAAAGGATTTCTCGACCGCCAACCGTGTGCGTTTCTTCAACAACATCAAAAACAATGACTATGATTGCGTCATCATGTCGCATGACCAGTTCGGCAAGATACCGCAGTCACCGGAGTTGCAGCAACGCATCCTGCAAGCGGAGCTTGACACGGTGGAGGAAAACCTCGAAGTCTTACGGCAGCAAGGCAAGAACGTGTCGCGGGCGATGCTGAAAGGATTGGAGAAGCGCAAGCACAACCTTGTGGCGAAGTTAGAGAAAGTGGAACACGCCATCAAGTCGCGCACAGATGACGTGGTGGACTTCAAACAGATGGGCATCGACCACATTTTCATAGACGAGAGCCACCAATTCAAGAACTTGACTTTCAACACCCGGCATGACCGTGTGGCGGGGTTGGGAAACTCGGAGGGGAGCCAGAAAGCCCTGAATATGCTTTTTGCCATACGAACTATACAGGAGCGTACGGGCAAAGACTTAGGGGCTACGTTCCTGTCCGGCACGACTATTTCCAACAGTCTGACGGAATTGTACCTGCTCTTTAAGTACCTGCGCCCGAAGGAACTGGAACGGCAGGACATCCGCTGTTTCGACGCATGGGCGGCTATCTTCGCCAAGAAGACGACCGACTTCGAGTTCAACGTGACAAACAACGTGGTGCAGAAGGAGCGTTTCCGCTACTTCATCAAAGTGCCGGAGCTTGCCGCCTTTTACAACGAAATCACCGACTACCGCACGGCGGAGGACGTGGGTGTGGATCGTCCGCACAAGAACGAGATACTGCACCACATACCGCCTACACCCGACCAAGAGTATTTCATCAAACAACTGATGGAATTTGCCAAGACAGGTGACGCGACGTTGTTGGGCAGGTTGCCGCTGTCTGAAACGGAAGAGAAGGCTAAGATGCTCATCGCTACCGACTACGCGCGGAAGATGGCTTTGGATATGCGCATGATAGACCCCAATTACGAAGACCACTCCGACAACAAGGCGAGCCACTGCGCCAAAATGATAGCGGAGTATTACCACAAATACGATGCGCACAAAGGAACGCAGTTCGTGTTCTCCGACTTGGGTACATATCAGCCGGGGGAAGGATGGAACGTGTACAGCGAGATAAAACGCAAGTTGGTGGAGGATTACGGCATACCGGCAAGTGAGGTGCGCTTCATTCAGGAGTGTAAGACGGATAAGGCTCGTAAGGCGGTGATAGATGCCATGAACGCAGGGACAGTGCGAGTGCTGTTCGGCTCCACAAGTATGCTCGGAACGGGCGTGAATGCGCAGAAAAGATGCGTCGCCATCCATCACCTTGATACACCGTGGCGACCGTCCGACCTGCAACAGCGTGACGGACGGGGTGTTAGAGCCGGGAACGAGATTGCTAAGCATTTTGCCGAGAACAACGTGGATATCATCATCTACGCGGTGGAAAAGTCGCTGGACAGCTACAAGTTCAATCTGCTGCACTGCAAGCAGACGTTCATATCGCAGCTCAAAAGTGGAGCGATGGGCGCACGTACCATCGACGAGGGAGCAATGGACGAAAAATCGGGTATGAACTTCTCGGAGTATATGGCGTTGCTCTCCGGCAATACCGACCTTTTGGATAAGGCGAAATTAGAGAAGCGTATCGCCTCGCTCGAAGGGGAACGCAAGTCGTTCAACAAGGGCAAGCGCGATTCGGAGTTCAAGCTGGAATCCAAGACGGGAGAACTGCGCAACAACACGGCTTTCATCGAAGCCATGACGGAAGACTGGAACCGTTTTCTTTCCGTTGTGCAGACTGATAAGGAAGGCAGCCGCCTTAATCTTGTCAAGGTGGACGGCGTGGATTCAACGGATGAGAAGGTCATCGGTAAGCGTTTGCAGGAAATCGCCAAGAACGCCACGACTGGTGGACTGTACAAGGCTGTCGGGGAACTTTACGGCTTTCCGATAAAGGTGGTCAGCGAGAGGACACTCAAAGAAGGTCTGGAGTTCACCGACAACCGCTTCGTGGTGGAGGGGAACTACAAGTACACCTACAACAACGGGCATCTGGCGATGGCAGACCCGATTGCTGCCGCACGAAACTTTCTGAACGCATTGGAGAGGATTCCGACCATCATCGACCAGTACAAGTCTAAGAACGAAGTGCTGGAAAAGGAGATTCCGCAGTTGCAGGAGATAGCGGGCAAGGTGTGGAAGAAGGAGGACGAGCTGAAACAGCTGAAGTCCGAACTCGCCGCACTGGACCGCAAGATACAGCTTGAGCTGGCTCCGGCTCAGGAAAACACAGAAGAGAACCGGCAAGGCAACGAGAAAAAACAGACGGAACAACAGCCGGAAAGCCCGCACGTGGACTTTGTACGCAGTCATTTAATTATAGGGAGACCCGGTTTATCGGAATCCAAAGGTGTAAAACTTTAATATCGAAGTCTTGACAGAAAAAGCCAGTGGTTGAATTTTTCACCACTGGCTTTAATTCTAATAATTTTTCAATCTAATATGACCGAATCTATAACGTTAAATCATAGATTATGTGTCTATTTGTGAAGAAAAAGACGTAACTTTGTATCAAAATCAAATAAGCATAACAATGGAACCATCTATATACAGTTTTTCACTTTATACCGCACTGCCGTTGATGTTATTCTTCGGCTTTTATTTTTTGTTTGCAAAGACTCCTGAAAAGAAAATTTTCAAGAATTATCTCCGCTCTCGACAGATTATGGGTATAGCTATGCTACTGCTTTCGGCAAACTATTCGGTACATTTCTTCTTTGGTATCCGATTCAAAAATGCGGATTCTGCCATATTGATGAACATGTCCACATACTTCCTGTGCTATTCTCTGTTCAGTTCGGCATTGATAATGTTGCTTGATCGTTTTTACATTACCAAACGGCGTGTGTGGACACATATCATTTTATGGATTATATTCTCAACTCTTTCCGGAGTTGTGTTGTTCCTGTTGCCAAGCGGAATCATGCAAAAAATCTCTTTATTTGCTTTAGCTGTATGGTTAGTCGTTTTTGGAATCGTTTTAGCTCGCAGAGTCATAATTGCATATCGTAGAGCCATTCGGATTTTCAATGAAACTCAGGCGGATGATATAGGCACATATATCGAATGGCTTTCCATATTCACTTATTGGGCTGTTATCTTCGGTGTCGGATGCGGATTGCTGACATTTCTGCCAGACAAATATGTTTTTATCTGGATTTTGTCGTCAATACCGTTCTACAGCTATCTTTTCTACAGCTATCAGAACTACCTGCTGTTCTATGAACAGGTGGAAAATGCTTTTGAGCAAGATATACAGTCTGAAGAAGAACTTCTGACAGATACGGAAACAGAACCTGAAATAGTTTCTGAGAAAGAAGTTCCAGTGTCCTATACAGAAATTATAGAGAAAGTGGCCAACTGGATAAAGACAGACGGCTATGTCCAGCAGGGACTTACCATAAAAGAACTGTCCGAAATACTTCATACGAACCGTACCTATCTTTCCGCTTATATCAAGACTACGTATAAAATGACATTCCGCGAATGGATAACCGGTCTCCGGTTGGAGTATGCGAAAAACATACTGAAGGAGCATCCGGAAATCAATATACAGAAGCTGGCTGAGTCTTCCGGTTTTCTTTCCCGCAGTAACTTTATCAAATCATTTACAGAGAAGGAAGGATGTACGCCTGGCAAGTGGAAAAAAGCAAATCTGGAATAATTTGTGTGGTAAAAAGCCGATGAAAAAGGTCTCAGAAGCTCATTTTCAAAAAGTGCTCAAGCGACAAAAAAGTGCTAATTCGACAAAAAAAGTGCTCAAACGACAATTTGAAAAGTGCTCAAACGACAATTTTTATAAAACGCTGTATTTCAACAGAAAAAGTTTTTGTAATATTTTGGGCGCTGAATGGCATTTATTACCTTTGGAGAAGACAAAGATAATAAATTCAAGTTTATATGAGCAGAAAAATCACTTTTCTCACCCTGTTTCTGTGGCTGATGACGGTAACTTTTCCTGTCATTGCGCAGCAGAAAGCAGACACGACCTACACCTTCCGGTTCGTTACGCAGAAGGACATGTTCTACGTGCCTTGGAATGGCAATGACACGGAACTTGCCCGCCTGTTGGAATGTATCGAAAACAACAAAGCAACAATTCTTGACGGCAAACTGCCGCTATTGGTTGACGGATATTGCAATTCGCAGAGCAGTGAAGTCAAGAACCTTGCAACAGCGAAGATTCGTGCCAACCGTGTTAAATCAGAACTGATTACACGAGCGAAAATCAAGGAAGAAAACTTCATTACCCGCAATCATGTGACAGAGGGTGATTTTGTCACCGTGCGCCTGACGGTACCGGTAAAGGAAACAGCCGTGACGGATGCGGAAGCAGAAGCACGACGCAAGGCGGAAGCCGAACGCTTAGAAACCGAGAAGCGTGCCGAGCAGGAACGGCTTGCCGAAGAGCAGCGCAAGGCGGAAGAAGCCCGACTTGCCGCTGAAAAGGCAGAAGCCGAGAAAACCGCTCAACAAAATACACTTGCCGACACGCTGTCGGAAACCAAAATCACAACTGATTATCATCTCTCCCTGCGTGCCAACCTGCTGCGCTGGGCTACCTTGACACCAGATTTAGGACTTGAATGGCGCATCTGTCCATCGTGGGGCATTGCCGTAAACGGCTCGTGGACTTCATGGACGTGGAGCGACAAGGACCGCCGCTATGCACTCTGGGAAGTGGCTCCGGAAGTACGTTACTATATGGGTGAGAAGAAAGCCTGGTATCTGGGCGCGATGTTCAAGGCCGGACAGTTCAACTACAAGTTCTCCGAAGCAGGCAAGCAGGGCGACCTGATGGGTGGCGGCATCACCGCCGGCTATCAGCTGCGGCTGAACAAGGCACTGGCTCTTGATTTCAACCTCGGTCTGGGCTACCTGAATGCCGATTTCGAAAAATATGAAGTCATCGACGGTGTACGTGTACGCCGCGGCAACGAAACAAAGGACTGGTGGGGCCCCATCAATGCCGGTGTGACATTGGTATGGAAGTTATTCTAACACGGAGGAATAGAATATGAAAGCAAGACAATATATAAATATGATGGGAATGGCAGCCGCCGTGCTGCTCTCTTCCTGCGTGAAGGACACGCTTTATGACACGCCGCATCCCGACTATGGGAAAATTGCGGTGACAGCCGACTGGTCGGCCCGAGGTGAGGGTATCAACATACCTGCCACGTGGACGGTCACCATGGGTGACTATACGGGTACGGAGACTTCCGCCACCCATGCCCCCGACCATCTGTTTGCTCCGGGCAGCTACACCCTTGCGGTGTGGAACCCGGCTGAAGGAATCACGGTGAACGGCACCACAGCCACCATTGCCGCAGCCACGGGAACCCGGGCAGGCACGGATACCTTTGTGAACAATGCCCCGGGATGGTTCTTCACCTATACGGAACAGGTGACCATCGAGAAAGACAAGGACTATCCGCTGACCGCCGCAATGAAGCAGCAGGTACGCGAACTGACGCTCATCATCAAACCGACGGGTGATGCCGCCGGACGCATCACGGAGATTGTTGCCCATCTGACGGGTGCAGCCGGAACACTCGACTTCGCTACCGATACCTACGGAGCCGCTTCAAACGTCGTGCTGCCCTTCACCAAGATAACCGAAGGTGACGATGCCGGCAAGTGGAAAGCCACGGTGCGGCTGCTGGGTGTGACAGGCACGGAACAACTGCTGACGGGTGAAATCCGCTATGCGGACGGCAACCCGAGCCCCACCACGCTGAAAAGCGACCTCACGGAAGCCCTCAAGGATTTCAACACCGGAAAGGGCGCATCGCTGACCCTCGGCGGAACGCTGGTTGAGACTCCCGAAGGCATGGAAGTGGACGGAGCCGAAATCAACGGCTGGGAAGAAGTGAAAGGTGATGATGTAAATGCTGATTTGTAAGCAATTATTGAAATGGGATTTAACTAATAAAATGACAGATATAATGAAGACAAGATTTTTTGCACTTGCAGCGCTTGCCCTCACACTGGTAGCCTGCAACAACGACAACGACAACGAGAACCTGAACGGTGACCCCGTGGCCGCCCAGTTTACCGCCAGCATCGCCCCCGCCACCCGCGCCAGCGGAACCACCTGGACTGCCGGCGACCGTATCGGCATCACCGACATCGGCAACGATTCCCAGTACGGCAACGTGCCTTTCATCCTGAAAAACGGGAAATTTGAGGCAGAAGGAAAGGTTATCTATATCGAAGATGCAAAGACCCATACTTTCCGCGCCTACTATCCGTACAACGCGGCGGGAGGCATCCTCACAGCCACGACCGATGCCACGGCGCAGCAGAACCAGCCTGCCATCGACTTCCTCTTTGCTTCAGGAGCCACGGGAGACAAAAACAACCCGGTAGTAAGCTTCACCGACAAAACCGCCAAAGGCGGTGAAGACAACTCCTTCCACCACCGCATGAGCCAGATAACCCTTACCTTCGAGGCGGGCGACGGCGTGAATTTCAGCGTGGTCAAGCCTGAACGTTACACGCTGGACGGATTGTTACTCACCGGTACGTTCAACACGGCCGACGGTATTGCCACCGCAGACAACGGACTACAGACCGGAGAACTGACCATGAATCTGGCAGACGGCAATCTCACGTCATCGATCATCCTCTTCCCGCAGACAGTTGCATCCCTGCCGTTGGTTGTGAATTACAAAGGTCAGGAATATCATGCCACACTCACCATGCCCGATGGCGCACTGCTGGCGGGCAACAACTATACCTATACCGTCAAGGTACGCAACAAAGTCCTTGAAGTCAGCGAAGCCACCATTGCAAAGTGGAACGATATAGACGGTGGAGATGTGGGTGCTGACCTGTAGGATGTTAATAATTAATCGATTAGAATGAAGAATTATGAGACATAGATTATTTATCCCCGCAGCCACCGCACTGCTGTTCGCCCTCGCCGCCTGCACGCAGGACGAACTTGCTGGCGATAACCGTCTGCCCGAAGGTGAATACCCCGTCGTCATCCGTGCCACCGGACTGTCCGTAGAAGCAACGCCGCTGGCAGCCTCTTCCACCCGTGCCGCTGTGGACGGCGACTGGCAGGGCGTCACTTCCGTGGCACTCAAGATGGGCGATGCGGTAAAGGAATACACCGTAACGGCTTCTACCGATTTCAAGAGTGCCACGCTCTCACGCGAGAACGACCCGTACTACTGGACCAGCCGCGACCCGATTACCGTATCGGCATGGTGGCCCTTCAACAATGCCGACATCACACAGATGCCTGCCGTGAAGGTGGCCGAAGACCAAAGCAAATTGGCTGACTTCCAGAACAGCGACTTCATCTCTGCTGAGAACCGGAAGGTGGAATTTAACAACCCGACTCTTGAATTTACCCACCGCACGGCACGCGTGACAATCGAACTGAAGCCCGGCACGGGATTCACGAGCGTCGCTGGTGCCACGGTGAGCCTCGTGAGCCTGTCCGCCGATAACGGCAACCCGACCGCCATCAAGACCTACAACGCAAGCGGCAACACCTACGAGGCACTAACCGCCCCGCAGACCATTGTGGCAGGCAAGCCGTTCGTCAAGGTGAAACTCGGCGGCGGCACCTTCTACTTCCGCCCGCAGAACAACGTCGTATTAGAAGCGGGCAGCCGCTATAAATATACCGTTAAGGTGAACGCAACCGGCTTGACGTTAGAGGGTTGCACCATCGGCAACTGGGCTGACGGCGGCGGCGAGAGCGGCGCAGCCGAGGATTTGGGCTACATCTACGACAGCAACACCAAGACCTACACGGTCTATAACGCCGACGGCCTGATGAATATAGCCGAATTAGTGAACGGAGGTAAGAGCGACATTAACATTACCCTCGACACTGACATTGACCTCACAGGCAAAAA
>OHMS01000672.1_pt1 | contig 13200 bp, 9 predicted proteins | sample 1569351 | NCBI WGS metagenome assembly OHMS01 (sample SAMEA3879571, study PRJEB24766) | human gut metagenome | biome: human-associated habitat; feature: feces | place: USA | collected 1985/1987 | reverse complement strand
CCGAAGATATCCCATGGGGGATCGTCCATATGGATGGCCATCTTGATGTCGCATTCGCGGCAGGTGGGCATGAGGGCTTCCAGGAAGTACTTCAGATTCTCCCACAGCTTCTCCTTGGTAACAGGGGCATAGGCCTTAAACAGCTCGTCCAGCTTAGCCATACGCTCCGGCTCCCAGCCGGGGAAGGTCATGTGGTACTTCTCGGTGAAGTCCAGGATATACTTGGCCATAGCCTTGTAATCGTCCTTGATCATATCCTTCTGATAGAACAGGGCGGTGGAGCCATCACCGACAGGGTGGAACAGGTCAGTGCGGGTCCAGTCAAAGATAGGCATGAAGTTATAGCAGATAACCTTAACGCCAAACTTGGACAGGTTGCGGATGCACTGCTTGTAGTTTTCGATATACTGGTCGCGGGTAGGCAGGCCGATCTTGATATCGTCATGGACGTTCACAGATTCAACAACGTCGCCGTTGAAGCCGTAAGCGTGGATCTGATCCATGACTTCCTTGATCTCGTTCTCTTCCCAAATCTCACCGGGCATTTTGTGGTGCAGAGCCCAAACAATGCTGGTAACGCCAGGAATCTGCTTGATGTCGCTGAGGGTGATGGGGTCGTTGTCCTCACCATACCAGCGCCAACCCATTTGCATAGGCATAAGTATGTTCCTCCTTGATTGTTGTTTATCTGGGGCAATCTTGGATTCCGAGTCAATACGGGGTTTCCCCGGAATGCCTTTTGGTTACGCCTTCATTAAGCGTTGACAGCGTCGTGCAGGGTCTTGCGGACAGCGCCGGGGCCTGCGATCTCAGCCTTGAAGTAAGCCTTGACCTTGTCGGCCAGAACGGTCTTGGTCAGGTCAGAGCCAAAGATGGAAGCATTGCTCAGGATGCTGTCCAGCTGGTCGGTGCAGCTGTCGGGAGCACCAAACTTGATGGTAGCCAGCTTAGCCTGCAGGTCATCCTTCAGGGGGTCTGCAGAAACTTCAAATGCGTTGCCGTTGTCATCAACAGCCAACAGGTAACGCAGCCAGCCAGCAATGGCCAGCGGGATGGACACCAGGGTGTTCAGGTCGCGGCCTTCAGCAACATAGCTCTTGATGGTCTCGCCAAAGCGGATGCCGACCTTCTGGGAAGTATCGGTAGCGATACGCTGCGGGGCGTCCGGCATGAACGGGTTGGGCAGGCGCTGCTCAACAACTTCATCGATGAATGCCTTGGGCTCCAGGATGCCGGGGTTGACCACAACGGGCAGGCCTTCAACATAGCCCAGGCGCTTGATGAGGGCAACGATATCGGCATCCTTCATCTCGTCGCAGATCAGGGTGTAGCCCAGCATGCAGCCGTAAACGCTCATGGCGGTGTGCAGCGGGTTCAGGCAGGTGGTGACCTTCATGCGCTCGGTCTTGTTGACGGTGTCGCGGTCGGTCATATAGACGCCAGCCTTTTCCAGCGGGGGACGGCCATTGGGGAACTTGTCCTCAACAACCAGGTACTGCGGGCGCTCTGCGTTGACAAAGGCAGCAATGAAAGTGTTCTTGCTGGTAACGATGGGCTCCATATCCTCGATGTTATCCTTGACCAGCTGCTCTTCCACGATCTTGTGGGGGCGCGGGGTGATCTTGTCGATCATGGACCAGGGGAATGCGATCTTGCTCTCGTCTTCCAGGTAAGCGATGAAGTCCTGGCCGACATAGCCCTTTTCAGCCCATGCCTTGGCAACGGTCATCACGCTGGACTGCAGCTTTTCGCCGTTGTGGGAGCAGTTGTCCATGCTGACAACAGCCAGCGGGGCGGCACCAGCCTGGAAACGCTCGAACAGCAGGGCAGCGACCATGCTCATGGCGTGGCGTGCGTGTGCCGGACCTTCGTCGATATCAGCCTGCACAACGGGCATCAGGCTGCCATCGGGACGGTACAGGGCATAGCCCTTCTCGGTGATGGTGAAGGAGATCATCTGCAGGCCGGGATCGGTGAAGATCTCCTTGAAGCGTGCCATCATGGCAGCGTCAGAAGAATCAGCGCGCAGGCCCTCGGCAACAGAACCGATGATCTCGCGGCTGGTGGATCCATCCGGGTTCAGGGTGACCATCATGGTCAGATTGTCGAACGGGGTGTAGATCTTATCAATGATGTCATAGTCAAAGGTATCGGCTGCAATGATGCCGCGGTCCTGCAGGCCTTCGTTCAGCAGGCGCTGCTGGAGCGCTGCGATAAAGCCGCGGAAGATGTTGCCTGCGCCAAAGTGGACCCAAACCGGATGCTCCTTGGTTTTGGCAGTCATAGCGTCATGGTCAAAGGCGGGCAGCTTAACACCCAGGGCTTCCCATTCAGCCTTCTGGTTCTTGATGGATGCAGCGTTCATTTTCATGGCGAAACACTCCTTCAGATTTTGTTTTGTGATATCTTCGGTGGCCTTGCTTTGCAGCACGGCCGGTGTTGTTCATTCAAACCGTGGATAAGTATAACCCTTATTTTTTGCAAATTAAATTGGCGTAATTGCTTGAAAGATTGCAAAAATTGCGGTACTATGAAAGTGGAAAGAGAGATGACAGGATTATGGCAGAAAACAGCTTTCAACCCTTTACACGGCGGCAGACCATGATCCGCCGGGATTTTGAAATTTACCGCTACCGCTACATGGATGAAGTGGAGCTGCACCACCACGATTTTTATGAAATCTACATGCTTTTGCGCGGCAGTGTATCTTATACGGTCGAAAACCGCATCTTCCACATGCGCGCGGGGGATCTGATGTTGATCAGCCCGCTGGAGCTGCACCAAGCGCGGGTTGACAGCAATGATGAACCTTACGAGCGCATTGTGCTGTGGGTGGACCGCGGGTATCTGGAATCCCTTTCCAGCCCGCACACCAGCCTGACCCGCTGCTTTGACACCACGGTGCCCGGCCATACCAATCTGCTGCGCCTGCCCGGCCCCCGCAGCGCCGAGATGCGCCGTGAGCTGGACAAGCTGCGCAGCCTGCACATGCAGGAAAGTTATGGCAGCGACCTGCTGGCCGTTTGCAGCCTGGTGGAGCTGATGGTTGCCATCAATCAGAGCGCGGCGGACCGCAGCATGCAGAGCGCGCTTTCGGCCGATATGGCATCTGACCGGGTGGTGGACGGGGTATTGAGCTACATCAACGAGCACTACAGCGAAGCCCTGACGCTGGATGCGCTGGCAGAGCGCTTTTTTATCAGCAAGTACCATTTGCTGCGCAAGTTTGAAGCGCAGGTGGGCACCACGGTGCACCGGTATATCCTGCAAAAGCGGCTGCTGAACGCCAAGCAGCTTTTGGCCGGCGGGCTTGCCCCCAGTGAAGTCTGCACCTACTGCGGGTTTGGGGATTACGCCAACTTTTACCGCGCGTTCCGCGCGGAATACGGCACCACGCCCCGGCAGTATGTACAGAGTTTGCGTGGGTAAAGTTCAAAAAACTGTCGTTATTGGTATTATAGCATACCCTGCCAATGGCTACAATAGACGATTTTGCGAAAATTTTGGCAGGCAGTGCAGCAGCCGTGCTGCACCGCTGCACGCAAGGTCAAGTTTTCACTTTCCTTTTGTGGCAAAATAGCGTACAATGGGGGCAGCTGTTTTTGGGGGTATCAGGTACACCTTAACAGCTAAGTCGGGAGGTGGGCAGATGAACCAGCCAGACCCACAGCGCCGCATTGCGGGCGGGGTCGAATATGAATTGACGCGCCGCCGGGTGCGCAACCTGAACATACGGGTCCGCACGGATGGCAGTGTAGCCGTCAGCGCGCCGCGCCGGGTACCCTTGAGCAGTGTGGACGCTTTTGTGGCGGCGCATGCCGGATGGGTTGCCGCGGCGCAGGGCCGGATGGCGGTCCACATGGCAAACCGTGCCGCCGAACCGCCGCTGCCGAGCAAAGCCATCGCCCTGCACCAGATGCAGGCACTATGTGCGCAGTATTACCCGCTGTTTGCCGCCACCTGCCCGCGCGGAGAAATGCCCCGCATAGCGGTGCGGGACATGAGCACCCGGTGGGGGAGCTGCTCCCTAAAAACAGGAACGCTGTGTTTTGCCCTGCGGCTGTGTGTGATGCCGCTGCCCGCGCAGGAATATGTGGTGGTACACGAGTTTTGCCACTTTGCCCACCCCAACCACAGCCCGGCTTTCTGGGCCGCCGTGGCCAGGGTGATGCCGGACTATAAGGCACGGCAGGCGCTGCTGAAAGGGAGATAGTACCATTATTTGGTTTCCATTCCCCATATATTGGCTGCCGTGATTGAAGCGTTCTATCGAACAGGTTCTAATTATTGAGTGCTTCTACTCTTTACCCACAGCATGTGGCGCATATCCCTCCTGATATTTTTGAGCCGCGCCACACGCGGCGATCCACCAACATTATTCTTTATTCTTTTCTAAAACGCTTTTTATTCTTTTTTAATTCAAATTTAATATCGAGGAGGCGATCTGCACTTTGTCAGATTCCAAACGCTACTCCACGCTGGTGAACAACACCATCCTGTTTGCCATTTCCAACTTTGGCTCCAAAATCATCAGCCTGATTATTCAGCCATACCTGAGTTACGCGCTGGCCAGCCCGGATGTGATGGGTGTGACCAGCCTGATGCAGTCGGTGGCCAACCTGCTGATTCCAGTGGTCAGCCTGGGCGTCAGCTTTGCGGTGATCCGGTTTGGCCTGGACCGCAAGGTGGATAAATCCAGCGTATTCATGAACGGCCTTGCCACCATCCTGCTGGGCTTTGCCTTAATGGCGGTCTGCTGGCCGCTGGTGCGGCTGATCCCCAATGCGGCGGATTATCTGGTTCTGATTTACGCCTGTGTATTGATGAGCTGCCTGCGCACGCTCTGCACCCAGTTCATCCGTTCCCGCATGCTGAACCGTCTGGTTGCGGTGGATGGCGTTTTGACTTCCGCCACGCTGCTTGGGTTCTATTATCTGTTCCTGGATGTGCTGGATCTGGGCGCGAACGGCTACCTGCTTGCCATGGCCTGTTCGGATGCGCTTTCGGCAATCTTTGTTTTTATTGCCGGGCACTGCCACCAGTATTTCAGTTTCAAAAAGTTCAACAAAGCCCTTTGGAAGGACATGCTGCGTTATTGCATCCCCATGATCCCGGCTTCCATCAGCTTTTGGATCATCAACGCTTCGGACCTGTTCTATGTACAGGGCATGTGTGACGGCATTGACGGCAAAAGCAGCACCTGGTGGGTGGGCCTGCTGAAAGCCGGGTATTATCTGCCGCAGATCATTACCATTGTGGGGCAGATTTTTTATGAGGCATGGCAGCTTTCGGCTGTGACAGAGGAATCCGAGCGTTCGGCGTTCTTCAGCAAGGTGTTCCGGGTATATGCGGCGGTCATGTTCTGCTGTGTGGCGGGCGTCATCTGGCTGTGCCAGCCCATGATGCACGTTTTCCGTGAGGATTACTTCCTTGGCTGGCAGTTTGTGCCGTTCCTGACACTGGCTTCCATGTGCACCTGCCTGAACAACTTCCTGAACAGCGTGTATGTGGTATACAAGCGGTCCACCAGTTCGTTCTACACCATGTTGGTAGGTGCCGTGGTTAATCTGGTTCTGAACTTTTTGTTCATCCGCTGGTTTGGGCCGTGGGGCGTTACGATGGCAAGTTTCATCTCCCTGCTGATTGTTTTCCTGCTGCGTGCTTACTCCACCCACGGGCTGCTGGAGATCGACTTTCACCCCGCCTGGATGCTGCTGAACCTGGGGCTGATCTTTGTGGAGATTGCCATGCTGTTCAAGCTGGAGCACTGGGTGCTGCCGGTCACGGTGCTGACCTTTGCCATCTGCCTGCTGAACTTCCGCGAGGTGTTTGCCATGGTGGAAAAGCTGCTGGGCATGGTTCTGCACCGCCGCAAAAAATCAAATTAAGTTTTAAACAAGTTTTGTTTTTCTTGTTGAAAGATTGCCCGTGCGTTGTGCACGGGCTTTTTTCTTTTCCGTTTTGTGGGCGGTTCTATTATATCGTGCCGCACTATGATATAATACGGGTGTGGTATTGGATGATCGGGTGAACATGGTATCCAGGGTGCCGTCCGTCAAGTACCGCGGCTTTTTTATCAACGATGAATGGCCCGCCTTTGGCAACTGGGCCAAGACCCATTTTGGCAGCATGAACGCCGCCTGCTATGCGCCGGTATTTGAGCTGCTGCTGCGCATGAAAGGCAACTACCTGTGGCCTGCCATGTGGAATTCCAATTTCAACCTGGACGGCCCTGGGCTGGAAAACGCCGTACTGGCGGACGAACTGGGTGTGGTGATGAGCACCTCCCACCACGAACCCTGTATGCGCAGCGGGCAGGAATACAGCATGGTGCGGGGCAGGGGTTCCATTTACGGCGATGCCTGGGATTACATTGCCAACCCAGAAGGCATTACCCGCTTTTGGCGCGACGGCCTGACCCGCAACAAAGATTTTGAGAACGTCATCACTCTTGGCATGCGCGGCGAAAATGACACTGCCATTATGCAGCATGCCACGCTGGAAGAGAACATTCAACTGATCCGCAATGTGCTGAAAACCCAGAACCAGCTGATTCGGAGATTATTAACCCGGATGTCAGGCAGGTGCCGCGGCAGATCGTTTTCTTCTCAGAAACCGAAGAGTTCTTTTACGGCAGCAAGGAAACGCCAGGCCTAATCGGTGATCCGGAACTGGACGGCGTGACCCTGATGCTGAGCGACAACAACCACGGCTCCACCCGCACGCTGCCAAGCCCGGAAATGCGCAGCCATCCCGGCGGGTACGGCATGTACTACCACATGGACATGCACGGCGGGCCCCACTCATTTGAATGGGTGGGTGCCACCTACCTGCCCAAAGTGTGGGAGGAGATGACCGCCGCTTACGAATACGGCGTGCGGGAGATCTGGGTAACGAACATCGGTGATATTGGCACGCAGGAGTTCGGGCTTTCCTACTTCCTGGACCTGGCTTATGATATTGACGTCTGGGGCGGGCAGGATGCTGCCATTACCACCCAGTACACCGCACAGTGGGTGCGCCGCAACTTTGGCGCGGCTTTTGCACCGGCGGACCTGCCCCGCATTGAGGGCATCATCACCGACTACACCCGCCTGCTGGCCCGCAGAAAGCACGAGAAGATGGGGGAGAACACCTACCACCCGACCCATTACGGCGAGGCGGAGGAAGTGCTGCAAATTTCTGAGCATATCCTTACCGAATGTGATGCGCTGAAAACCGCCTGCCCGCAGGAGGACCTGAGCGCTTTTATCTCGCTGATCTACTTCCCGGCGTGCGGCACGGCCAATTTGATGAAGATGTGGATCCTGACCGGGCGCAACCATCTGTACGCCAAACAGAACCGCGTTGCCGCCAACCGGCTGGCCGATAAAGTGCAGGCCTGCATTGAAGCAGACGAAGCGCTGGTGAACGAATACCACACCGTGGACGGCGGCAAGTATTACGGGTTCGGGTTATCGGAGCACATCGGCTTTGTGTACTGGAACGACGAGGACAACAAGCTGCCCATCCGGATGTACATCACCCCGGCCAACCGGCCGCGGATGATCGTATCCCGCGTGGAAGATACCGAGTACGTCACCGGCTTTTGGTGGAATGGCCGCAAGCCGCAGGTATGGCAGGACTTTTTGCGGCCGGATGTCAGCCAGGTTGCATTTGACGTTGCCTGCGGCAGCAAGTGCCCCATCAGCTGGCACATTGAGACCGACTGCCCCTGGATGCAGTTCAGCTACACCGGCGGCACCGTGGCCGAAAATCAGCGCGTGACCCTGACGATTGACCGCAGCCAGATCACCGGCAAAGCGACTGGACAGTTCGCTGTGGTGAATGAGCATATCCAGGAGGGGACCGGTGCGGCCAACATCATTGTGGAAGTGGACAATACGCCGGTCAGTTACCCCAAAGGAACTTTTGTGGAAGCTAACGGTTGCATTGCCATGGAAGCACAGCACTACACTGCCAAGCGGGATGTTCCCGGCGGCGGCTTTGCGCTGCTCAAGCCGTATGGCCGCCTGGGCACCGCGCTGAAAGTGTTCCCGGCTACCGCCAACTTTGAAAACAGCGAAGAGCGCCCCTATCTGGAATATACGTTTGCTGCGGCAAAAGACGGAAACTATCATGTACAGTTCCATATGTCCGCCACCACACCGGTCACCTTTGAGCCGAAGCAGTATATCGGCTATTCGGTCAATGGCGGAGCGGTGCAGGTTGTAAACACCGTGCACGAGGAGAACCGACCGTTCTTTGGCAGCGAACAGTGGTACGCCGAGGGCTTTGCCAATGTAAAGCTGACCGAGGCCGTCATCCTGTGCCATGCGGGGGTCAACACACTGCGCTTTTATGCGGTCAGCCCGGCCATCATTCTGGAAAAGATCGTGCTTTGGCCGGACGGCACCACCCTGCCGGAATCCTACCTTGGCCCGCGGGAGAGTTACCGCTGCTGACGCAGCCAAGGCCAGCATAAAGCCAACAACAGATAAGTTCGAGGTATTGATATGAGTTCTACTATTTGCGCCCTTGCCACCCCACCGGGGGCAGGCGGCATTGCGGTCGTTCGGGTATCCGGACCGGAAGCGTATGCGGTGGTGGGGGAGATCTTCACCCCGTGCAACCCGGCAAAGCAGGTTGCGGAAGCCAAAGGCTACACCGCCATGCTGGGGCATTACCATCTGCGGGGTGAGGAGATGGATGAGACCATCGCCCTGTTTTTCCGCGCGCCGCACAGCTACACTGGTGAGGATGTGATCGAGCTTTCAGTCCACGGCGGCAACGCCATGGCCCAGGGCCTGCTGGAAGCGCTGTACCTGGCCGGTGCTGCGCCCGCCGGCCCCGGCGAGTTTACCCGCCGCGCACTAGAAAACGGCCGCATGAGCCTGACCCAGGCCGAAGCCGTGATGGAGATCATCTCCGCCGAAGGGCGGCAGGGGGCAGCGCTGGCAAAGTCCGCTTTGGACGGCGCGCTGGCACGGCGCATTGCGGGCATCCAGGCCGCTTTGCAAACGCTGGCTGCCCACCTGACCGCCTGGATCGACTACCCGGAGGAGGATGTGCCGGAGGTATCGCAGGCAGAGCTGATTGCCACACTGAGCGAGCAGAGGGACACGCTGGACCAGCTGATTGCCGGGTACGGGGCCGGGGCGGTTTTGCGCCGCGGGGTGGACTGTGTGCTGCTGGGCCGCCCCAATGTGGGCAAAAGCACCCTGCTGAACCTGCTGGCCGGGTTTGACCGCGCCATTGTGACCCCCATTGCGGGCACCACCCGCGATGTGCTGGAGCAGGCCGTGATGCTGGGGGATACCGGCATCCGGCTGAACCTGTTTGACACCGCCGGTGTGCGGGATGTAGGGGAACACGGCGATGCTGTGGAAGCCGAGGGCATCCGCCGCAGCTGGAAAAAGCTGGAGGAAGCCGGGCTGGTGCTGGCCGTGTTCGACCTGGCCGCCCCGCTGAATGAGGAAGACCTGGAAATTGCACGCCGCTGCCAGGGCCGCCCTGCGCTGGCCATCCTGAACAAGCAGGATCTGGCCGGGCAGGGGGAAGCATTCACTGCCGCACAGCAGCAGTTAGCGCCTTACTTCAAGGCCATCATTCCGCTGACCGCGCGGGACGCCGCCAGCCTGCAGCCTTTGTGTCAGGCGGTCGCCCAACTGCTGGGCACCGCCAACCTGGACCCCAACGCTGCCGCGCTGTGCAGCGCCCGCCAGCTGAGCGCCTCCAAGGAAGCCCGCGATGCCCTGGCCGAAGCCCTGAACAGCCAGGAGGACGGCTTTGGGCTGGATGCTGCCGGGGTGTGCATCAGCGATGCGCAGCGTGCCCTTGCCCGCCTGACCGGTGAGGATGCCACCGAAGCTACCATTGACGAAGTGTTTTCTACCTTCTGTGTGGGCAAATAACCCACCTGTTCTTCTGCGTTTCAAGAGCGCCTGTTTACCCGCTATTTTCTGCGGGGGGCAGGCGCTCTTTTATTGTGTTCCGGGCGCGGCTGTGATACAATGAAGTGACGAAAATTTCTTCCATCAAAGAGTTTTGATTTGAGGCATAGAGATTATGGATTTTTTGGGAAATTATGATGTGGTCGTGGTGGGTGCCGGACACGCCGGAATTGAAGCTGCCCATGCGGCAGCCATGCTTGGCGCCAAGACGGCGATCTTTACGTTGACATTGGATTTTATCGGCAACATGCCCTGCAACCCGTCCATTGGCGGCACAGCCAAGGGGCATCTGGTGCGGGAGATCGATGCGCTGGGCGGTCTGATGGGCATTGCGGCGGACGCCACCTTTTTGCAGAGCCGGATGCTGAACCGCGGCAAAGGCCCCGCGGTACACAGCCTGCGCGTGCAGACCGACCGCAAGCGCTACCACATGTGGATGAAGCACGCGCTGGAGCTGACCCCCAACCTGGAGATTCACCAGGCAGAGATCGTGCGGCTGGATGTGCAGAACGGCCATGTGTGCGGGGTGGTAACGGCGCTGGGCGGCTATTACAGCTGCAAGTGCGTGGTGATTGCCACCGGCACAGCGCTGGGCGGGCGCATTTTTGTGGGCGAAGCCCACTATGACGGCGGCCCGGACGGTACCCATGCGGCCACCGCGCTGACCAAGGATCTGACGGCCCACGGTGTGCCGCTGCGCCGCTTCAAGACCGGCACCCCGGCCCGCGTACACCGCCGCAGCATTGACTTCAGCAAGCTGGACTGCCAGCCCGGCGACCCTGACGAACTGCTGCAGCCGTTCAGCTTTATGACCCACAAGCCGATGCACAACAAGGTGGACTGTTACATTGCTTACACCAACCCGGAGACCCACAAGGTCATCCTGGACAATCTGAGCCGCTCGCCGCTGTACGGCGGGGACATTCAGGGTGTCGGCCCGCGGTACTGCCCTTCGATTGAAGATAAGGTGGTGCGCTTTAAGGGCAAGGAACGCCACCCGGTGTTTGTGGAGCCCTGCGGCGAGGACACCGAGGAGATGTACCTGCAGGGGATGAGTTCCTCCCTGCCGGAAGCCGTGCAGAATGCCATGTACCGCACCATCAAGGGGTTTGAGAACCTGGAGATCATGCGCCCGGCTTATGCCATCGAGTATGACTGTGTGGACCCCACCAGCATGCTGCCCACGCTGGAAAGCAAAGTGATCGGCGGCATGTACGGGGCAGGGCAGTTCAACGGAACTTCCGGCTATGAGGAAGCCGCCGCGCAGGGCCTGCTGGCCGGCCTGAACGCCGCCCGCCAGGCTCTGGGCAAGAGCGAGCTGGTGCTGGCACGGCATACTTCCTATCTTGGCACGCTGGTGGACGACCTAGTAACCAAGGGCGTGATGGACCCCTACCGCATGATGACCAGCCGCAGCGAGTACCGCCTGAGCCTGCGGCAGGACAACGCCGATGAGCGCCTGACCCCCATTGGCCGGGAATACGGCCTTGTGGACGACACCCGCTGGGCGGCGTTCACCCACGACATGGAAGTGAAAAAGGCCGAGCTGCACCGGCTGGAAACCACCAAAGTACCGCTGGCGGAGCTGCGCACCGTTGCCCCGCCGGAAGTGCTGGAAACGCTGGGTGAATCCGGCGGCACGGCGGCGGAGCTGCTCAAGCGGCCCGGCGTACACTATGAGCTGCTGGCCAAGGTGATTGGCCGCGGGCAGGATGTGAGTGCTGCCATGGCCTTGCGCATTGAAACCGAGATCCGCTATGCCGGTTATATTGCCCGTGAGCAGCGCGCTATCCACGAAGTACAGCGCCACGAAAATGTGGTGATCCCCGATGACTTTGATTACGCCCCGCTGGAAACCGTGACGCTGGAAGCCCGCGAAAAGCTGGCGAAGATTCGCCCCCGCACGCTGGCACAGGCCGGACGCATTCCTGGTGTAAGCCCCAGCGACCTGGCCCAGCTGAGCATTGCCCTGATGAAAGCAGGGAAGACTGCGGCAGAATAAGGGGCGGGATACTCATTTTAAATTAAAAAAGAATAGAGAATAATGAATAATTGTTGTGTGATGCCCACGGCATCACATTTTAATTAAGTCAGCTGTTCCGGAAAAAATCATGGTCGCTCCATCGCAGCCAACCTATTTTATTTGCGCCGCAGCGGGCGGCGCACCGACATTGTTCTTTATTCATTATTATTTATTATTTTTATAAAGGAGCTTATATGATCGATAAAGAACGCCTTGCACAAAAATGTTCCACGTGGAACATTGTGCTGAGCGGTGCCCAGCTGGATCTGCTGGACCGCTATGCGGAAATTCTGGTGGATTACAACCAGAAGGTGAACCTGACGGCCATCACCAGCCCGGAGGGCATTGAGGACCGCCACTTTGCGGACAGCCTGCTGTTTGCCGCCCAGCCGGAAGTAACCGGCAAACTGGTGGACGTTGGCACCGGGGCAGGGTTCCCCGGTGTGGTGGCAAAAATTTTCAAGCCGGATTTGCAGCTGACCCTGATGGAGCCCACCGGCAAGCGGGTGGACTTTTTGAAGTACCTGTGCGGGGAACTTGGCCTGACGGGGGTAGAGTTCGCCAAGGAGCGCGCAGAGGAAGCCGCCCGCAAAATCTGGCGTGAACAGTTTGATGTCGCCAGCGCCCGTGCGGTAGCCGCCCTGCCGGTGCTGTGCGAATACTGCCTGCCGCTTGTGCGGGTTGGCGGGGTGTTCATTGCAATGAAAGGCCCTGATGCGGATGCTGAGTTGGGCGGTTCCGCTGCCGCCCTGAAAAAGCTGGGCGGTGCCTACGGCGATACCCGCGCTTTCACCCTGCCGGACGGCAGCGAGCGGCGGCTGGTGGTTTGCAAAAAGATTTCGCAAACGCCGACAGCTTACCCCCGCAACGGCGGAAAAATTGCAAAAAAGCCTCTTTAATTTAACAAAACTCCGGGTTTTACCTCGAATTGCGGCGAACGAATTTTCTTTCTAACCGGTTTGGCCTGTGCTATGCTTTTGATAAAAGGCAAGCACAGGCTTTTTTATTGCCTGTGCGGGGGAGGGAGAAGCCATATGTCCAAACCGGATAAAAAAGCCGCCAATCAGAAACCCGGCAAAATTATTTTACTGCCGGTGGAGCAGATCGAGCCATCGCCGTTCCAGGCGCGCACCGCCTTTGATGAAACCGAGATTGCGGCGCTGGCTGTCAGCATTTTACAGAACGGGCTGCTGCAGCCCATCAGCGTGCGCAAGACAGGCTACCACAAATACCAGCTTGTGGCGG
>OHMS01000634.1_pt1 | contig 13691 bp, 16 predicted proteins | sample 1569351 | NCBI WGS metagenome assembly OHMS01 (sample SAMEA3879571, study PRJEB24766) | human gut metagenome | biome: human-associated habitat; feature: feces | place: USA | collected 1985/1987 | reverse complement strand
TGACCTCGATCCGCAGGGAAATTTCTCTACGGCCTGCGGAGCAGAGAACTATAATACCCAGACGATTTATGAGGTTATGAAGCGGGCGGCCAGCATTCAGGATGCCATTCAGCATACGAAGGGCGGCTATGACGTTGTTCCGGCAAATATCATGTTGGCCGGAGCTGAGCAGGAACTGTCCCAGACCGGCAAGGAACACCGGCTGAAGGAGGCCGTGGCGCCGGTGGCCGGTGACTATGATTTTATCGTGATTGACACACCGCCTTCCCTGGGTGTGCTGACGGTGAACGCTTTTACCTGTGCCACCGATATTCTGATTCCGACAACAGCAGGAATTTTTGCGACCGCCGGGATCTCCCAGCTCAACGAGACCGTCACCAGCGTTCAAAAGTATTGCAATCCGGCTGTCAAAGTGAGAGGGATTTTGTTTACGAGATTTAATCCGCGGGCGAATATCAGCCGGCAGATGAAGGAACTGGCGGAGCAACTTGGCGAATACATTTCTGCGCCGATTTACAAGACATACATTCGATCTGCTGTAGTGGTGGAGGAGGCCCAGGCGAACAGCCAGGACATTTTTGACTATGCCAACAAGTCTACGGTGGCAGAAGACTATAAAGCATTTATTGACGAATTTTTGAAAGGGGTAAATGAATAATGGCAGAGAAAGCAAAGTTTGATCGGGAGGCTGCGTTCAAGTCTATCATCGGAGCAGGACGCCAGAGCGAGAATGCTGTTGTTGCTGAAGAAAAAAATGCAAAGAAAAATAGTGACCGGGTGCAGCGGGCCTATTATCTGGATAGGGATATTGATAAGGCGCTGCGTAGGATGGCGCTGGAGGAGGGAAAGAATCTGACGGAATCAGTCAATGACGCTTTGCGAGCTGGATTAACAAAATATCTGTAAAAACGAGGGAAAAATCGAAAAGGCAATCATAGATTGCCTTAATGTAAACCGCTTGCGGTTTACATTATAGAGCCTGTTGAAATAAAATTGGGATGAAAAACATGGAATTAAAAGAAAAACTTGTCGCTTTGCGTAAAGAGAAGGGGCTGACACAATCAGCTGTTGCGGAGAAACTGGATGTTTCCAGACAAGCTATCTCACGGTGGGAATCTGGAATAGCACTGCCATCTACAGATAATCTTAAAAGCCTCAGCGCATTATATGGTGTTCCGGTTGATTATCTGTTGAATAGTGATACCGAAGAGCAAAGAGTAACAAAGGGCTTAGAAGCTGAGAATATACCCATGAATGGAAAGCGGACAAAGAGAAATTTATGGGTTGTGTTATCGATAGTTATGATTGTTCTGTTGTTAGTGGCCTGTGAGATTTTCTTGTATGTGAACAATCAAGAAGAGGGGGTAGATTTACATTCAATAGCGGGAGAAGATGTAACATTACAGGAAACTCCGGAATTTGACCTAAATTTTGGATGAGAAAGGGGGGAAAAGTATAATGAGGATGAAGAAAAATATCTGTGCAATATTGGCTTGCGCCATGATTTTCGGAGCTTTTTCTATTCCTGTAGCAGAAGCAAAAGAAGCGCCGGTAATGCAAATTATGGAGATGAGAGCGACAGGAGAATTTAGTTTTGATATTCCAGCGAAGACTCTTATGAAAGCCAGTAGCGGTTTCCCAATGGAGTACGGAGAAACTGTTAAGATTACAGCTTCGTATTCTCCAGCATCTGCGAGCGTAGACTTTGGCCTGATAGACTCCGATGGGATATTTTATCCTGTTCAGGGGAGCAATGGAAGCATTAATCGGACAATCCGGATAGACCTCAGAGGAACTTACACATTCGCTGTAAGAAATAATTCCAGTTATAAAGTGAGTGTTTCCGGATTTGTAAATTATTAATAAAAACCTACGGTTTATCATTTTGGACAATGACATGTAGAAAGGAGAAAAAATGAAAGCACAAAAAGTGGTATCGGTCATTTTGGCTTTGACCCTTATGATGTCGATGGTGCCGGCAGCTTTTGCAGTGGAATTAGAAAATCCTAATGATATTTTTTCAGAAGAATATTTTGCATATGTCGCGAAAGAAGACGGAAATCCATATGATGTGGATGAAGACATTTCTGTTGCATACCAATCTGATCCTGTACAGTTCATGAATCAATTGGGGAAAATTGATCCTATGTACAAGGATTTTTACATTAGGACGCTGGTATCAGTAGCATATAATGAATTTGATTGGGAAGGATTCAAAAGTCAAATTTTAAGTCTTTCTGTAGAGGACTCCTCTGTTATCAACCAATTGTATGCCTATGCAATCCAATTTGAGGAAGAGGAGCATGCGTGGGAAGAATACTATAAGGATTGGAAAAACCGTCCGCAGGCGGAGGGAAGATTCAATCCTGATATTGTTCTTGAAGCAATTACAAGCCATGCAGAAGCGTATACTTTTGATATGGAATATTGCGATTATTTAAGAGCTATGCATCAACTTGATCCGAACCTGTTTATTCGAACTATTTCGGATCTTTCCAAAGAAGAAATCCAACTGATCGCAACACAAATTAGGTATGCTCAAAAGAACAAAAGGTCAATTAATACAAGCAATATAGCTGGTAATAGCACAGTAGATGGAATCCGGCTATCTGATGAAAATTTGAATGAAGAAGAAACTGCACTGAAGGAATCTTTTTTAACATCTATTAATACACCGTCTCAGGCTGATGAAGTTATTGCAGATGAGGAGAATATGGTAGTTGAAAGGGCTTCGACATCCACGAATAGTCTGAATCCAAATTGCATTGGCGGAATTTATTATAATAATGTCGTTTCGAGGCCAAGTGATCTTGAAATTAATCGTGCTATTAAATGGCAGACAAGCCTTTCAGGTCTTTCGCCTAACACAAATTATGTGGTAGAATTGTGGGTGCGACATGTAGGTTCCACTACCAATAATAAAAAAGGATCTGTGAGTGTAAGAACTAACTCTAACGGAAAGGCGTCTGTTTCTCAGCAAGTGACATTTTCATCGCCGGGAGAGATTGAGACTACCATTAAAGTATACAAAGGATCGACACTTGTTGCTGAGCGGACAGGTGGTTCCCCTGATATGGTATATGCAAGATGGTCAATCAATTTGGCACTTAATTCGAACCATCTTGGAACGCTATATTTTTATTATGCCAGTGGTGCTCAGGCGCATCATTGTGATGCGAAAGGAAAATCTGGGAAAGGATACACGTGGGACAAAGAATATGGCCATACGCCTCCTGGAGATTATTATGGAGAAACGGGTGGCCCATCAAAAGATACAGAAAAATACGGCCCTAATAAGTTTATCAGGATGAAAGGAAACCAAGATCCTGGCTATGAAAATCTTTATGTTGATGGTGACTACGTCACAAGAGGACGCAGTGGACTGCTTATTCATGGTGGACGTGATCAGACCTCTCTTTGGAATACTGAAGGGTGCGTGAGAATATTTGACAAAGATGCCAAGAAAATTACGGGTTTGATGGACTCTTGGCGTAGTGCAGGGTATCATCAGTTCGGTCGCATTAAGATTACACGGCCAGGACAGAGCCTGTGATAATCATGAAAGGAATGATTTTGGAGAAATACAAAAAAGTTATTGTACTCTTGCTCCTGAGTGTTGCTGTGATATTGTGTGGATGTGAAGAAAGAGCGAATTTAAAAACCATTCCAATAGAAACTCCAGTATGGGAGACTATAAGTACAAATGACATTGTATATCCTGAAGAAGAATCACTCGGAGACATTCCTTTAGATCAGTTAGTTTCTGCGTGCCTTAGCGGAGACGAGTCATGGGCAGAGGCGTGTGATGACGAATTATATCACAGATTTGTAGAAGCCCCATTTACAGTATGTAGCTATATTTCACTTATTCAAGATGATGAAAAGATAGAAAGAGTTTGCGATGGAATATCAGTAGCTGAAGTGTGCTGGGGTTTGGATCAGGAGATTGAAGATATTATTAGTAACATGAGAGAATTTTCGCTGTCTTCTGCTGAGGCCCATACTGTTTCAATATTGGAAAATTCATATCAGCGTATTGTAGAGCTTAACAAATAAATATGGTGTAAAAAATATCCTCGGAAGCCTCACTGCCTCCGAGGATATTTTTTATAATAACGGTTTACCCGTTTGAGCTATGCGTGAACGGGTAAACCGTTATACGGTTAATTTCGTGATTATGTTGACAACCTCCGCAACGTATGGTAAGATGTTCTTGGATAGGAAAGGCTGCGGTAGACGCTGGATCGAAGCCTTGAAAGAAAGGGGGTATGGATGGCGGCTGCGAGTGGTGTGTGATTGGCAGCAGAAGTGAAGAATGAAGCTCGTCTGGGCGAGGGTAAATAGTAATTAGGCCCAGAGCGTCTTGGCTGGCAGATCTGCCGGTCGGGGGTTTAGCAATTTGCTAATCAGAAGCCACTTCAGGTACGATACACCTGTGTGATGCGTGGGCTTGCCGTAGTAACCTTTGTGAACTGGAAAGCGCATCATGGACCCGGTATTAATAATCCTTTTGAACGTGCCGGTAAATAAAACGTATCTATCCCTATCCACTTTCTGATAGTAGCCGGAATACTGTAGATCTTCCGGAGAGCTGCTTCCTCTACAAAGAAGCCGACAGAATCTGAACTGCCGTAGATCTCAATAAAACAGAGCTGCACACATAAGCAGATTAAAAAAAGTGTAGGGAGCAATCCCAAACCCGTCATACATAAGACGTTAAAAAGTGTATTTTGCCGATTGCCGAGTCTCCGAATGGAGCTGGCATGAGGCGGCTTAGCTTGAACGAGAAATGTAGAAGTCTATAAAACTAAGAAAATAGTTATGTAGTTTTATAGAAATATAGATTTATATAAAAATAGATGCACGAAAGGAAGTCGGAATGGGGCGTAGAAATAAAGCGTACTTCAAGGATCTGCACCAGCAAGCCTATGACCGGCTTACCGGGATGCAGGCTTTTGGCGAGAGCAAAAAAGAGGCGGTAGCCAATGGCACAGAGAAAGATAAAATATTTGCGTTCAACACCTATAAGAGCTACTGGAAACATACCAAATATTTTATCAAGTACATCAAGGAGAAGCATCCAGAGTGTACTACGCTGAAGAGTGCAAAGAAGTATGCCAATGAATGGCTTCAGACCAGAGTGGATCAGGGGCTTTCAGCGTGGACGGTGCAGCTCGAAGCGAAAGCGCTGGGAAAGCTATACGGGATTTCCCCGGATGACGAGAATTACTTTAAGCCGCCCAAGCGAAAACGTGAGGAGATTAAACGGAGCCGGGGTGACCGGGTGCGGGACAAGCATTTCTCCAAGACGAACAATGATGAACTGATAAAGTTTTGCCGGGGAACCGGCCTGCGGCGAAAGGAGCTGCAGGAGCTGCGGGGGAAAGATCTGGTGCCCAGGGCGCAAATTGAGGCGGAGATCTCCGAACTGCAAAAAATCCCGGAGGAGCAGCGAGCACCGAGCGTCACAAAGCGCCTTGAAATGCTCCAGGACGCATGTTTGTTCCCGGAGGAGTGGTTTATCCATGTCCGCAACGGAAAGGGCGGACGAGAGCGTTTAAGCCCGATTATAGGCAAAAATGCAGGGCAGATCATTGAACGGATAACTGATACACCGTCAGAGGAAAAGGTGTGGCAGCACGTTCATAACTGCGCCGACATCCACGGTTATCGTGCGGAGTATGCCACGGCAATCTACAAGGCTCATGCCAGGGCAATTGAGGACATTCCATATGACCGGGTAAACCGTGGCACTGGGCGGCGTTATCAAAGCGAGGTTTATACTTGCCGAAAAGATGAAGCGGGAAAGAAGCTGGACAAGGCTGCCATGCTGATCTGCAGCAAGGCGTTGGGGCATAACCGAATCAGTGTTGTAGCGGATAACTATATTCGGGGCCTGTAAGGAGGTGCGCTGCCATGAGCGAGTTTGTAAAGAAAACGATAGTGGGTTATAAAGATGTTCCTGGCGGCAGCTCGGACCCAGATTGTACCCACGTGATTCTGACGCTGAACGAGTATAAAAAGATTGTCCGGGAGAGGGACGAGGCAATCCGAACGGTCGGCATTGAACGTCAGAATGCTGACCGTCAAATGAACGAAGAAAAAAACAATGCTGCATACCAAATCAGGCAAGTGAGAGATCAGGCGGTCAAGGAAATCGCAGAAATGCAGGGAACATTGGCGCAGGCCCAGAAGGATGCAGCATATCAACGGCACCTAAATGAAAACCTGCTGCGGATCTCTCGGGAAAGAGCCAATGCGGATCGAGGACTAAAACCGAAAAAAGAGCATACCGGATATGTTGTGATGAATATGCAGGAAAAGAAATTGCAGAGAAAGAACAGTCGGGGCTATTACACAATCACATTATGGGAAACGGTGCTGCAGAGTCCCTATTCTGTAGATTTCACTGAAGAACAGGCCAGATATCAGATTCATGAAGATCTAATGCAGCATGAAGATGGAAAAGAGTGGGCGTTAAGCAGAATTGGAATTTGTGAGAAGCCAGATCCGAAGTTCTGTGACCCATTTGAATATAATGAAATAATGGAAAATGAAAATGTTCTTGTTCGGTATCAGCTGCGTGCAAACTATCAGGCACGGCGAGGGGAGAAGACCGGCTTTTGGGACATCATATTGGTGCATCAGAAGCCGATACCACAGGTTCCGAAAGATATGAGGCCATGAGAAAAGCCGCTGTATCAAACAGCGGCTTTTCAAATTCGACAGAGTGTGCTAAAATGCCAATGTTGCCCAACTCCGGCCCAGTAATGGGAAGGAGGTGAATGCTATGCTGGAGTCATTTTGCAATCTCTTAATCGGCATCGGAGCAAGTGTAATTGGCACTTACATTTGTAAATGGCTTGATGACCGAAACAAGGGCAACTAAGCATGAAAGAAAGCCGGGAAGGTGGCACCCTTCCCGGCTTTCGCTATGCTGGAATTTTGCTAATCTCTTAGGCTATGGTCATTATACCACGCCTATCGTAGTTTATGCAAGCGGTGAGTAGAATATTATTTGTAAAAATAGCCTGCCCAGTGGACTTGAAAAGCTCTTCTGGACAGGCTATAATGAGAACAAAAAATAGGGATAAACTCATTGATAATATATGCCCCCCTTAAAGGGTAAGGCCCTTTAGATATCGTTTCTAAAAATAACAAAAAGTATTCTTTTTTTCGAGAGAAAGTCGGAGGGGAAAAGGGGGTGTGCGGAGGGGTGTGGGAATGTGGTAAACCTGTAAGGTTGGAGTAGTACCCTGTAAGTGCAGTCGCAAAATCCCCAAAAATCTGTTAAACTGAAAGAACAGAGATGGAGGGAATCGCAATGAAACATTACAGCAAAGAATTCAAGGAAGAAGTGCTGAAGCTGTCAGACGAGATCGGCGTGAAGAAGGCTGCACAGCAGCTCGGCGTTGCGTACTACACGCTGGCGGATTGGCGCAGCATACGCCGAAATACACCGCCCGCGAAGACACCGAGCGCAGAGGAGCAGACGATCCGCATCCGTGAGCTTGAGCGAGAAAATGCCGAGCTGCGGACCGCGAACAATATTCTCAAGGACGCACTCGGTTTTTTCGCGCAAGACCGCAAGAAGTAAAAGCGTGTGAACGATTCCTGTTCGTAGTCGAACGCAAGGGCGTCTACACGGCAAAGGATATGTGCCGTGTTCTGCACCTGAGCGAGTCCGGTTATTACCGGTGGCTTCGAAACAGGGGCAGGCACAGCAGCCGTCAGCTTCTTGCGGGAAAGGTCAAAAAGATTCTCGAAGAGCATCCGGATAACCGAAACTACGGCGTGGATCGCGTCTGCCTTGCGCTTGAGCAGGATGGCGTTGACGTCAGCCGGAGGACAGTGTATCGCGTGATGAAAGAGAATGGCTGGCTCCATAAAAGACACATTCCGCATGGAATCACGAAAGCCACGACAGAAGCGCAGGAGCAGGAAAACCTTTTAAAGCGGGACTTCAATGCCCGGCGCCCTTTGGAAAAATTCCTCACGGATATTACCGAGGTACAGTGTGCAGACGGCAAGCTGTATCTGTCTCCGATCATGGACTGCTTCAACGGCGAGATCGTCGCGCTTGAAATGCGTGACAATAGGAAGAAGGAGCTGTGCATTGATACGGTACGGCAGTTGGAGCGGCTCTATCCGAGTCTGAGCGGAGCGGTATTCCACTCGGATCGCGGCAGTCAATACACCAGCTTAGCCTTTCGTTCCGAGCTGTCTCGCTGCGGCATGATACAAAGTCTCAGCGGCACCGGACATTGCTTCGACAACGCACGGATGGAGAGCTTTTTCGCCACGCTCAAGAAAGAGAAGATCTATCAGATTGCGGCGTACAAGCTGCCGAGAGAACAGGTCAAAACGATCATTTTCCGCTATGTTTTTATCTACTACAACCGCGTTAGGATCTATACGCGCAACCCGCTGGGACTGCCGCCTGTGAAGTACCGGGAGTGGGCGCAGGCGCAAACGGCAGCCTGATCCGATGCCGCCGCAGTTTTCCTGCGTTCCGCTACGCTCCACTTCGGAAAACTGCGCTGTATTACCATGCTTTTCAGATTTTGGGTATTTCCCGACTGCACATTTCTTGACATTTCCATGTCAACCACTACCGCGGCAGCCACCAGCAGCTCATAGAAAAGGAAAGAGATCGCCTTGCGGTTGGTCAGCATCCTCCTGAAGTTCAGAATGATGCCGATGTTGACCACCATCGGCATGGCCAAAAAGAAGAAGTAAAGCCACGGGTGATCCGACAGATGCCACGGGGCATTCTGAGAGCGCGACGTGATGACAGAGATCATCACGAGCAGAAATCCATCCGCGCTGAGGCCGGTCATCAAAACGGTATATCGCTGCAATTCCTTCGAGTCTTCATTGATGTAACTGATGAGATAGGTGCTGTAAAAAATGAGCAGTGGAAATGCCGAGGCGTAGCAGACAAAATAGCAGGTCTCGCGAAGCCGCGGAAGGGCAGGAAGAAAATCAAGCCCGATCCCCCAATAGATCACATCGCTCAAAAGCCCAATGGTGTTGATCGCCAGCATCCAGAGGAAATAGGAGCGAAAGCGCCTGCGCGAATGACTGCCAAAGACCACGCTTGCATAGGTCGAGGTCGTCAGGATGGCGCAGACGAGTTCCAGTACCACGCCGACCGGCGTGAGCGGATTTTCCGGAACATCACCGCGCGCAATGGCGTGAAAGGTCACGATCATCAACGCGAGCACAATACCGATCGTCACAAGACAGCCAATGCCCGTAGCTGTTCTCTTGTCTATCCGCACAGCCGTGTCCCTCCCCACTCGTTTGACCATAAGGGTATTTATTTTATCTTATTTTGACGGCCAATGCAAGCCGCTGACAGATGTTATAGAAAAGGCCGATTTAGTATTTTATTTCGCGTTTGTAGGTTTGTATGTTGTAAGAAATAAACCTAAAATGTAGTAATGCCATACAGATAAATCTTACGCAAAAAAGAAAAATTATGAAACCAAATGACCGTGTTCCACAATATTAAAGATGGCGGGTCCTTAAATGGATATCCGAAAGAGGGCGAAGCTGTGGATGAACAGGAAGCCTTAAAGAAGTGAAGCGCGAAAACGAAAGTGCGTTAGAATGGGTTATTAATCGACATACAGCTTACGTCAACACAATTATTTAAGGATTTTTCCCAAAGATGCTGGCAATAAAGGCTCATCCGTTCAGGAATGACATGGCAGCCAAAAGAATCGTCAAAAAGGCAAAGCTGATCCCAGAAAAAAGAAAAAGGAACTGTTTTCCACCATTAGGAACGCGGCGCGTATATTCCCGAAAGGTAATAAGGCTTGCCAGAGAAGCTACCAGCGTCCCCGCACCGCCCACATTGACGCCAACCAGAAGAGCACGGGCATCCTGCGTGAAGCGGCTGAGCAGAATGGCAGCAGGAACGTTGCTGATGATCTGGCAGGTAAGCGCGGAGACCAGCATAGTTCCGTGGGACAAAAGGCGGGCAAACAGCACCCGTACAGGTTCCATCCGGGCAAGATTGCCGGAAAAGGTGAAAAAAGCGGCGAAAGTGGCCAACAATCCCCAATCTACAGTTTTCAGCGCATGCCGGTCCAACAGCCAGAGCGCCAGAACAATGACCGTCAAACCAAGGACATAGGGTACCAGCCGCAGCACCATGGCAACGGCTAAACAGAATAGTCCACCATAGATAACGGCTCGGCATGAGTCTACCGTGACCTGTGCTTCCGGCACGGAAAGCTGTTCTTTTGGAAACACTAAGCAGCACAGGAGAATGAGAACAGTAGACAGGATGAATGGCGGCAGCATTGCCGAAAAGAACGTTTTCGTGGAAAGACCGTAATAGCTGAAAAGATAGAGATTCTGCGGATTGCCGAAGGGCGTGATCATTCCGCAGAGGTTGGCGGCACAGTTTTGCAGAATGAACAGGAGCGCCGTGTGCTTTTCCTGTCCAGTGGAGGAAAGAACAAACCAGCCCAGTGGCAGAAAAGTCAACAAGGCGGTATCATTGGTCAGGAGCATAGAGCCGAACATGGTGATAACCACCAGCGCCGTACACACGCCCCGGACAGTGGAAAAGGTGTGTACCATCCGCTGGGAAAGAGCGGAAAAGATATGCAGATCCCGCAAAGCACCCACCACTGCCAGCACACAAAACAGGCAAGCAAGCGTCTTGAGGTCATAATAACCGAAGTAGTCCCTATCAGGCGGAACAAAAAATGCCGTTACAACTGCGGCCAGTAATGAAATGACCAGCATGGCATTGGCGCGGCACCAAGATTTGACCTTACTCATAAAAAGCCCCTTTGCGTGAAAAATGTAGAATTCTGTATGGACACTTCTGCGAAGAAGATAACACATTTTCAAATGATTTACAATGGCACTCCGTTGACCTAACAAACGCTAAAGGCAGTTCAAAACTCGTGTACATTTTGCGCTGCTGGAATCAATAAAAGCATTTTTAAAAATATTTCGATTTCTTTGGAAGAATCAGTAGCTTTCCGGCGCAAGGTGTGATATGTGTTGTGGCTACCAAAGAAAGGAGCGATGCTCATGGCTAAGAAACGCGCCAATGGCGAGGGCAACATTCGCAAACGCGCAGACGGTCGCTGGGAGGGTCGCTACACCGCATTCTAAGCCGCCCCAAAACCGGCAACTCTATCCGCGAGGTGTCCATCCCGCAGGATGCCGTGGAGCTGCTGAAGCAGGAACACGCTAAACACCCCGACAATCCGTGGATGTTCCCGTCCGGCAGAACAGGAGAAATGTATCACCCCGACTCGGTGGTAACACTCCACAAGCGGATCCTCAAGGGCGCGGGGATGGAGCATATCAGGTTCCACGACCTGCGTCACCCGTATGTCAAGCACACGACAAAAATTTTTAGCTTGCGCTTGATGGATTTTCAAGCGCAGGCTTATCCTGATGCTCGGCGAAAAACTCGCGGAGCTTGTCAGCTTCATCGGGGAGGACAAAGCCAAAGCCCTGTCCGTCCACTCTGCAATAGAAAGCGATTTTCATGACTGCCACCTCAATCGAAAATGTCTTGGATTTTATATGCGATCTCAATGCGCTTATCAGGGTACACCAGCACTCTGTCGATCAGCAGCTCGGCCAGCTCGGTGGTCAGCGTGTCCGCATCGAAAATCACCTTGGACGCTTCCTTGCGGCTGTCTTGCCGTGCCTGTTCGTCCTGCTTCTGTTTCGCCTGTGCCAATACTGCGGCATAGGCGTTTTTCGTTTTCAGCAGCAGCTCGTCACACGCGGCCTTTTCTGCCTTGTAGGTAAATAAAGATATATCAAGAACTGATTTATCAAAAAAAGAGAAATCAAATACGGATATATCAAATACCCATTCCATTCCTATCCTTTCCCCTTACCCCTCACCTTTCACAGAGGACGCGGCAGAGCCGGAACGGAAAGGAACGGAAGCGAAAACGCAGAGCGCAATAGAGATTTACAGGGACATCATCAAGGACAATATCGAGTATGACATTCTCATACAGGACCCGCACATGGATAAAGACCGACTGGACGAAATCGTTGACCTCATACTGGAAACGGTATGCACAGCGAGAAAGACGCTCCGCATCGCCGGGGACGACTATCCGGCAGAGCTTGTCAAAAGCAAGTTTTTGAAGCTGACGAGCAGCCATATTGAATTTGTCCTTGACTGTATGCGGGAGAACACCACGAAGATCCGCAATATCAAGCAGTATCTACGGGCGGTGCTGTTCAACGCCCCGTCCACCATCGACAGCTACTATACCGCCCTTGTCGCCCACGACATGGCAGGCGGCGCATGGGCGAAGCCGAAAGGCGGCATACCCGATTACACCTGCAACGAGGGCGAAAGCCTGTAAAACCAAAGGAGGACAAGACTATGAAGCAGGGCGCATTGTTTTTTGACGAAACCGCTGACCGTTACGACATCCGCTTTGACCTTGCCGATTACTACGGCGGGCTGCATTGCGGCGAGTGCTTGGAGGTATTCACAGGCGGCAAGTGGAAGCCGACCCGCATGGAGTACGGCGACAACTGGTATCTTGCGGGTGTCCGCGCCGAGGACTTGAACGGCTTACTGGTGCGGATTTAAGCGGGGCGGCGCAGGCAGCGGACGCCCATTTTTTGCGCCCAAAAGCGGCGCAGCACATATCACCGCGAAAGGAGGACGGTAAATGCAAGATGAAATCAACGAAAAAGTCATTGCCTTATCCATAAGGACGACCAAGCTCACCGCCGAAATGCTGCAAAAATCCATTCGCTTCATGCTTTCACAAATCAAAAAGCAGTTGGATAAGCCGGTGCAGCACCACGGCAAGCAGACCCTAAAACAGCTTATGAAGCAGAACGCAGGCGTAAGCAGCATCGAAATCACTGACAGCAATATCAAAGCCTTTGAGAGTACAGCAAAGAAATACGGCGTTGACTTTGCGCTGAAAAAGGACGCGACGGAAAGCCCGCCCCGCTACCTTGTGTTTTTCAAGGGGCGCGACGCGGACGTTTTGACCGCAGCCTTTCAGGAGTTTTCCGCAAGGAAGCTGACGCAGGAACAAAAACCCTCAATCCGAAAAGCTCTATCGGCGTTTAAGGAAGCCGCAAAGCAGCTTAACGCCGACCGTCAAAAGGTGAAAAATCAGACAAGAGGGGGCATTGAGCGATGAAAAGCATAAATCTGAAAAGGCTGATACTTCCCAATCTGCCTTATCTGCTCTTTGTGTATCTCTTTGATAAAGTGGGACAGGCGGCGCGGCTTGCGCCGGGGGCTGACCTCTCCGGCAAGCTGCTTTCCATTGGCAGTGGCTTTTCTGCCGCCTTTTCAAATGCCCTGCCGAGTTTTGCCCCTATGGATTTGCTTATCGGCATTGTCGGGGCTGTCGTTATCCGGCTTGCGGTCTATGTGAAAGGCAAGAACGCAAAGAAATACCGTAAGGGCATGGAGTACGGCTCTGCACGTTGGGGCAATGCCGAGGATATAAAGCCATATATCGACCCCATGTTTGAAAATAACGTGCTGCTGACGCAGACCGAAAGGCTGATGATGAGCAGCCGCCCGAAGCAGCCGAAGTATGCAAGAAACAAAAACATTCTTGTTATCGGCGGTTCCGGCAGCGGCAAGACCCGCTTTTTTGTCAAACCGTCGCTTATGCAAATGCACAGCAGCTATGTTGTCACAGACCCGAAAG
>OHMS01000632.1_pt1 | contig 13716 bp, 9 predicted proteins | sample 1569351 | NCBI WGS metagenome assembly OHMS01 (sample SAMEA3879571, study PRJEB24766) | human gut metagenome | biome: human-associated habitat; feature: feces | place: USA | collected 1985/1987 | reverse complement strand
CATTGTTCGCTCAGGTCTTTCCAGATAAGGCGGTCAAGCACGGTCCGCCCGTTCAGGATGTGGATGCGGACTTTGCCCATGATGCGTTCTATCATCCGGCAGGTGGTGAGGTAATCGGGTTTGTCTATGTAGCCCGTAATGTTGGGATATTGTGCCAGCAACTCTTGGTTGGGATAATTCACCCCGCTGAATACGACGGGAACCTGCCTGACATACGGGTTTCCGCAAGCCATGACAGAGTAGGTTGCCTGATCATCGAGCACGGCAATCAAATCTCCTCCCCATGAGCGGATGGAATCTGCAAACTCGGAAATCCGTCGCTCTTCTTCTACGGATTCATATTTCTCGCAATCCAGATAAAAGGTGCGCAGCTGGAAGTCTATTTGCTGGTCTTTCAGTCCTTTGACAAACAGTTTGTTTACAATGCCTGCACCGCTGTACCCTTCCTGGTAGGAATGGATAAGGGCTATTTTATATTTTTGTGCATAAAGCGGACTCCCTATAAGAAGGGCTGTCATAAAAATGAAAAAGGCCTTATGCTTCATGTCAAACGTGATTATTAAGTGAACCAAGGGACAAAGATAGGAATGTTTCTTTAATTCCGGCTATGATTTACAGGAAATTATTGGAAGAGAGAGGGAAAGTAACCATCCCGGTTTGTGGAAAACAGCAATTCCGGCTTCTTGAAAAACATGCTTCTTGCTTTTCAAGGAACCGGAATTGCCTGTGATAAAAAGGAATGGGCCAACCCGTCAGCGGGGGTTATTTGTGTTGCTCCGGGGTCGGGGTGCTTTGAGAGGCCGGTCCGGCGGCGTTTGTAGAGGCGCTTGAAGCGGAACTTTTAGCCGCGCCGGAAACCGGAGCCGCTGTATGTGCCGTTGTGGCCTGTTCTTCCCAGTGGAACGGTTCGAACTGTGTATCCTTGTCTACCCATGACGGTTTGCGCGATGCATAGATTATGAACGGAGCAGCGACTACCACGACGCAGCCGATAATCAAAACGGCAAACCATACGGTGTTGCTGCCTACCGCAATCTGGCTGGGCGGAATGAAGCTGAGCACGAATGCCAGCAGCGAACCGCAGAAACCCAGACCGCCGATGAGCCACATCAGTCCGTTGCCTTTGCTGCCGATGCGGAACGGGCGCGGGGCCTTTTTCATATTGTAACGCAGATAGATGGCGCCGCTGAACATCAGCAGATACATGATGAGGTAAAGCAATACGGTGAGCTGTGACAGGATTTGGTAGAAACTCTGTACGGAAGGCATCACAACGAACAGCAGGCTGAGCAAGGTTACGGCAAGGCCTTGGATCAGCAGAATGTTTTTCTGTACGCCGTTGGCGTTGGTCTTCTGGAAGAAGGGAGGCAGATAACCTGCTTTGCCCACTGCGAAGATACCTTTGGACGGACCTGCCACCCAGGTCAACACGCCTGCCAGCACACCGAATGCCAAAGCCACGGCGATGATAGGCGACAACCACGAAGCATGGACATACTTGAAGTAATTATCAAAGCCTACCAGCAGACTCTGTGTCAGGTTGATGTCCTTTTCGGGAATGATGATCCCCAGTGCGAAGGTGCCGAGCACGAAGATGATCACGGTGATAGCCGCACCGATGAATACGGCTTTCGGATAGTTCTTGGCAGGATTTTCCATGTCTTTTACATGGATACCGCCCATTTCCATACCGGCATAGAACAGGAAGATGCTGGAAGCCAGTACCAGGTTGTCGAAGTTGCTGAAGTCGGGGAAGAAGTTGCCGTCAAAGTTCATCTGGCTCTGTCCGCCGGAAGCAAGGTAAATCACCGCCAGCACCATCAGCAGGCCGGCAGGAATGATCGTACCTACCATACCGCCTACTTTGGCCACTTTGCCTACCCAGCCCATGCCTTTCAGCGAAATGAAGGTGGCCAGCCAGTAGATAATCAAGACCACCGCCAGTGAGTAATAGCGGTTGGATGCCAAGGCCATATCATGGGTGTCACTCATGCCGATAAATGCCAGTGCCACGGCTCCGAAAGTCAGGACGGTGGGATACCAGATGGTGCTTTCCACCCATTGCAGGAAGATGGCGAGGAAGCCGAATTTCTTTCCGTAGGCTTCACCCACCCATCGGAACACACCGCCTTGCTTGTCCTGGAACATGGCCGCCAGTTCCGCCGCTACCAACGAGGTAGGTATCAGGAAGACGATAGCCGCGAATAAATAATAAAATGCCGAACTCAGTCCGTATTCGGCTTCAGCAGGCAGCCCGCGCAGGGATACTACCGCAGTCACGTTCATAATAGCGAGGGTAAATACCCCTAGCTTGACTGATTTACTAATGTTTGCCATAAAGTTTAGGTTTTAAAAAATGTATGTTTTTTGTTTACGGAGTTTATAACAACTCCCTGGAAATGATGTTTATCCGTTTAGGTTTATTAACCCGGAAGGTATCCGGAATGAAACAATCGTACCCGGAAGGGTGTTTCTAGAAAAAACAATATAATCAGTATAGTTTATGAAAACAGCTTTCTCCTCATTCATCTATTCCCGCAGGGGGATTTACGGGATCTTGCATATACTCATCCTGTTGATGTCCCTTTTTCTGGTTATAAGTATCTCGATAGATACTTTTCATAACATCCCTTTCCTGAATCAAGGTTCTTATCTGAAGATTCAGTTCTGGATATGCATGTTTTTCCTGTTCGATTTCCTGCTGGAGTTTTTCCTCTCGAAAGAAAAAGGAAGATACTTCACCAGCCATTTTATTTTCCTGCTGGTATCTATACCTTATTTAAATATCATTGATTTCTATCACATCACTTTCTCGCCCGAAATCAGTTATTTCCTGCGCTTTATCCCTTTGCTGAGGGGAGGGTATGCGCTGGCCATCGTGGTGGGCTGGCTGTCGGGCAGCAAGGCGTCCGGACTGTTTACCTCGTACATCACCATGCTGATGGCCACCGTGTATTTTGCCAGCCTTATCTTCTTTGTGCTGGAACATAAGGTGAACCCTATGGTGACGGACTACTGGAGTGCGCTGTGGTGGGCGTTTATGGATGTCACTACCGTAGGGAGCAATATTTATGCCGTCACTCCTACGGGGAAAATACTGTCGGTGGTGCTGGCCGCCCTGGGAATGATGATGTTCCCCATTTTCACGGTATACGTCACCAGTCTGGTGCAGCAGGCCAACAAGCGGAAGGAGGAATATTATCAATCGCAACAATCGGAGCCGGCGGATACTAAATAATAGCTTGAACTTCGTCAAAAATAAGAAAAAAGTCTTATCTTCGTAGCCAATAACAAATTGCTAACCTAAATAAACAACAAGATGAAATTATTGGCTCTGTGTGCGGCGGGGATAGGCTTGATGCTGTGTGCCTCGTGTACAAACAACAAACATTTGATCAGTGATGAGGCTGAACGTGCCGCTGTTCAGCAGGATTTTGAGGCACGGCGTGATACGCTGGCCCAAGGTGACCTCTTCCAGGTATTCGAACAACCCATGAGCGATGAGCAGAAGGAGGCGATGACTTTCCTTTACGCCTATATGCCTTTGGCGGATATAGCGGATCATCCCGGTGAATTCTATCTGGAAAACGTGGATTACGCTTTCAAGGCGCGTGAGGAGATGCCGTGGGGAAAAGTGGTTCCCGAACGCGAGTTCCGCCACTTTGTATTGCCCATCCGCGTAAACAACGAGAATCTGGACGACAGCCGTAAGGTATTCTACGAGGAACTGAAGGACAGAGTGAAAAACCTTTCTTTATATGATGCCGTGCTGGAAGTGAACCACTGGTGTCATGAGAAGGTGATTTATACTCCCTCTGATGCCCGTACCAGTAGTCCGCTGGCTTCCGTAAAGACAGCCTACGGACGTTGCGGCGAGGAATCTACGTTCACGGTAGCCGCCTTGCGTTCGGTAGGCATCCCTGCCCGCCAGGTATATACGCCGCGTTGGGCACATACCGATGATAATCATGCCTGGGTGGAAGCCTGGGTGGATGGCAAATGGTACTTCCTGGGTGCTTGCGAACCCGAACCGGTACTGAATCTGGGTTGGTTCAACGCTCCCGCTTCACGGGGTATGCTGATGCACACCAAGGTGTTCGGACGTTATAACGGACCGGAAGAAGTGATGTACCGCACTCCCCGGTATACGGAAATCAATGTGATTGACAACTATGCCCCTACGGCAAAAGCCGATGTGGCCATCGTGGATGCGGATGGCAAACCGGTGGCTGATGCCAAAGTGGAATTCAAGGTGTATAACTATGCCGAATTTTATACCGTAGCTTCCAAACAGACGGATGCGGACGGCAAGACGTTTCTGACAGCCGGAAAAGGGGATATGCTGGTATGGGCTTCCAAAGATGGAAAATTCGGTTATTCCAAACTGTCTTTCGGAAAAGACAATGCCTTGACCGTGAAACTGGACAAGACGGCCGGCGAGGCTTATACACTGGATATGGATATCATTCCTCCGGTGGAAGGCGCCAATATGCCCGAAGTGACTCCCGAACAACGTGCGGAGAACAATCGCCGCATGGCCTTGGAGGACTCTATCCGCAATGCCTACGTGGCTACGTTCATGACGGATGAATCGGCCCGTCATTTCGCTAAAGAGTATCAGTTGGATGAGGATGTTGTTGCCAAATTGCTGGTGGCATCACGTGGTAACCACGAAACCATCCGTGACTTTATGGCCCGTCTCCGTTCGGACAAGTCAAAGAAGGGCGGCATTGACCTGCTTCAGCAGATTTCCGCCAAAGACCTTCGCGATGTAAGTTCCGAAGTGTTGATAGACCACATGATGAATTCACATCTGTGCGCCAATGCCGATTATTTCCGCAGATTTGTGCGTAATCCGCGTGTGAGCAACGAAATGATTACTCCGTACAAAGGATTCTTTGAGAAAGCAGTGCCCGAACAGGAGCGTGAGGCTTACCTTGCCGATCCGATGAAGCTGGTTGCATGGGTTGCCGAAAATATCCGTGTGGACAAGGATTGCAATCTGGGCGGTTCTCCGATTACTCCGGAAGGGGTGTGGAAGGCCCGTACAGCCGATGCGCACAGCCGTGATATCTTCTTTGTTTCCATGGCACGCAGCATGGGTATTCCTGCACGTATAGACGAAGTGACCGGAAAAGTGCAGTTGATGGGTGATGAAGGTGCTGTTGATGTGAACTTTGAGGCGATGGAACAGGCCAGTGCGCCTACCGGCAAGTTTATTGCCAGATATACGCCGATCAAGTCTTTGGCCGACCCGAAGTATTATTCTCATTTCTCTATTTCCAGACTGACTCCTGCCGGAACCTTGAAATTGCTGAATTATGATGAAGGCGATATTGATATGGGTGGCGGCGCTACTTGGGCTAATCTGTTGAAGAACGGAACGGCACTGGATGCCGGCAATTATGTGATGGTGACCGGTACTCGTCTGGCCAACGGCGGCGTATTGTCCCAGCTGACTTTCTTTACCATCAAGCCGGGGGAAACGACTACGGTGGACTTGGTGATGCGTGAAAGTAAGGATGATATTCAGGTAATCGGTAATTTCAACTCGGAATCTACTTATAAACCGATAGATAGCGATGAACTGAAGTCTATTCTTGCCACTACAGGACGTGGTTACTACATTGTAGCCGTACTGGGTGCCGGACAAGAACCTACGAACCATGCCTTGCGTGATATTGCGGCATTGGGTAAGGAGTTTGATGAATGGGGCAGAGGAATCGTGCTGTTGTTCCCCAACGAGGAGCAGTACAAGAAGTTCCGCCCGCAGGAATTCCCCGGATTACCGGCTACCATTACTTACGGTATTGATGTGGACGGTTCCATCCAGAAGCAGATTGCAGAAGGCATGAAGTTGTCTAACAAGACTATCCTGCCTATGTTTATCATTGGGGATACCTTTAACCGGGTGGTATTCGTGTCACAAGGATATACCATCGGACTGGGTGAGCAGCTGATGAAGGTGATACATAAGCTGTAGGATTCAGTATAAACAAAAAGTAACGCGGATATTCAAGTTTGCAAACTGAATATCCGCGTTAAATATATTGATAGCGTTTATGCTTACCTGTTGTTTACTTGTCATCATCCAAGTCATCGTCCTCATCGTCCCAGTCATCCTCTTTCTTTGATTTCTTGGGGTTGAGGCTTTTGTTTTTCTTTTCCAGTGCTTTGTCGTTTTCGTCTTTCATTGCCAGTTCGGACAAGGCGGCTTTTACTTTGTCAGGATCGGTAACGTCTTTCAGATACTCTTCTATCTTTACAGTACCTCCCATGGATACTTTTGAGTTACGATAAATCATGCCGCTGTCTACGCTGCTCCGTCCGGAGAAATGAAATTCCGAAGTTCCGGTTTCTTCGGCAATCTTACGGATATTACCGGCATTCACACCGCATCCCGGCATGATGATGATCCGTCCGTCGGCCTGTTCCACCAATTCTTTCAGAAGAGGGATTCCCTTTTCGGCGGTAGCTTCCTGTCCGGAAGTAAGAACCCGGTCTATACCCAGTCCGATAATCTGTTCCAAGGCCTCTTTGGGATTGCTGCACATATCAAAAGCACGGTGGAAGGTGACACTCATCTCGCCTACCGCATTCATCAGTTTCTGCATCAGAGGCACATCGACATAGCCTTCTGCGGTAAGACAGCCGAATACCACACCGTCCGCACCCAGCTGGCGTGCCACTTTAATATCATGCAGCATGATTTCTTGTTCAATAGGAGAATATAGGAAATCTCCGCCACGGGGACGGATAATGACATGCAGTTTTGTTTGGTTCAATAATTGGCGTGCCATACGGATTTCACCAAAAGACGGGGTTGTTCCGCCTTCCGGAATACCTGCACATAGTTCTACACGATAAGCACCGGCTTGTTGTGCCTTCACAGCACTTTCCACGGAGTTGGCGCAAATCTCGATTTTTGATTTGTTACTCATAAAGTTATTTAATAGTTAATTCAATTCCATAATCAACGTCATCGGGCGCTTTGGGCTGTTCCAGCATTTCTCTTTCAAATATTCCGCCAAGGGAACTCCAATGGTTTCTCTGCGTGAGTTCGTCATTGGTCCGGTTCTTTACGGATGACTTTGTTCTTCATAATATGATGAATTTGTCAGTGCAAAGATAGGCATAATGTAAGAGTGTGAGAAATTTTAGCGGAAAAAATTTTTAATTAAAAAGCCGGTACTCCTCTCGGAGTGAGAGAAATACCGGTTTTCCTATGGGAACGAAATGGATTATTGCACGTGGATGCGATGGCCATTGAATACGTTCATGCCCAGTTTGTTCATAATATGCTTGATGGCAAGCTGTGCTTTCACGGAGTTGCCGGCGTCATCCAGAGGAGGCGCGAAGGCTGCAATGCCCATGACACCCGGCATTACGCCCATGACACCGCCTCCTACGCCTGTCTTGGCAGGAATTCCCGAAGTGTAAAGCCAGTCGCCTGTGTGCTGATAGAAACCTACGGTAGCTATCATGGAGGTGATTTTCGGGGAGAGGGCTTTGTCGAACACTTGCTTGTTGGTGTTCGGGTTCAATCCTTCGTTGGCGATGGTGGCTCCACAGATGGACAACTGTTCTGCAGTGATGCCCATGGAACACTGGCGGGTGTAGAGGTCGAGCGACATATCGGGGTCATCGTAGATACGGTTATAATTTTTCAATAGCCAGGCGATGGAACGGTTGTTGAAATTTGTCGCCGACTCTGACCGGTACAGTTCGTCGATCAGTTGCGGGGTACTTCCGCATAGTTCGGTCATATTGTCTACGATGGCTTTCCACTTGGCATCGCTGTTTCCTACGGGTTGCACCATACTGTTGGCCGAGATGGCGCCGGCGTTTACCAATGGGGTGGACGGATGGTCGTTTTCCAACAAGATGGCCATGATGGAGTTGAACGGCAGTCCGGTAGCATCGGCGCCAATCATTTCGAGCACCTTGGGAGCACCGTATTGGCGGAGTACCAGGATGGCGGTCAGCACCTTGGAAACGGACTCGATACCGAAATGGTACTGAGAGTCACCCAGTTGGATGATTTCTCCGTTCATCAGACAGATACTGATCCCGAACAGTTTGGGATCAATATTTGCCAGATAAGGGATGTAGTCGGCGTTCTTACCGTCTGTATTGTCCTTGTACAGATTGTAGGCCTCCTGGGCAACATCCTTTATTTGCTGGATAGTTATAGTTCTTTCCATAAATTAATTTGATTGAAGTAACCATCTACCTTAACGGCGGATGGTTGCATTATTGTTATCTATGCTTATTTCTTAGTGGCGTTGCTATGGGCATTGTGAGTGAACACAGTACCTTTTACAGCGATATTCTTGTCTTGGGCGATGCGGGTAGGAGTGGGATATTCCAGTTTCTCGAACTCGCAGATGGCATTCTTGATGTCGTTCAACAACATATCCGCCATGTCACGGCTGAATCCCTGACGTACTACAACACGCATAACTACGTAATTCTGGATATTTTCCGGCAAGGTGTAGGCAGGAACCATCCAGCCGCTTTGCTGCAATTTAGCCTGCAAATCGTACAGAGTCCATTTGGCGTTCTTTGCATATTCGGGTTTCATGTACCAGATGAACAAAGGATTTACTACGTCATCGCTGTAATTTACGAACGGAGCCATCTTGGCTATTTCGCTGTGGATGTACTTGGTGATTTCCATGGAATTGTATTGGATGGCTTTGTATCCTTGGAATCCCAGACGGATAAATTGGTAGTACTGTCCCAGAATCTGTGCGGCGGGACGGCTGAAGTTCAAACCAACCTGTGTGATGTTCGCACCCAGATAATTTACACTGAACGACATGGCATCCGGAAGGTATTTCTTGTCTTTCCATACTACCCATCCCAGTCCCGGATAAACCAGTCCGAACTTGTGGCCGGAAGTGCTGATGGAGAGAACCCATTTCAAGCGGAAGTCCCATTTTGTGTCGGGATTGAGGAACGGCAGGATGAAACCGCCGGTTGCAGCATCTACATGGATAGGAATATCATAGCCGGTTTTGGCGTTGTAGGCATCCAGTGCTTTGTCCAACGCTTCCACGTCATCGTTCAAACCTGTCCATGTCACACCTTGGATGGGGACGATGCAGATGGTGTTCTCGTCACACATCTTCAGTGCTTCTTCGGGGTCCAGAGTGGTTTTGTCCAAGGTGAGAGGTACTTGGCGCATTTCAATTTGCCAAAGTTGGGCGAACTTTTCCCAAACAACCTGAAAACCGCTTGAAATGACAAAGTTAGGCTTGTCAGTCGGTTTCCCCTGAGCTTTACGTCTGTCTTTCCAGCGTAACCAGGCGGCTACTCCTCCCAGCATACAAGCCTCGCTGGAGCCGATAGCCAGTGCTCCGGTTTTCCATTTTGCCTGTTCGGGCGAATTCCACAAATTAGCCATGATATTGATACATTTGGCATTCATCACTGCGATACGAGGATATTCTGTTTCATCAATGTAGTTGATGCTGATGGCTTCGTTCATCAGTTTGGTGGCATAGTCGTCCATGTAGGTGGTAACGAAAGTGGCCAGGTTAAGGCGTGGCTGGGTTTGGGCGAATGTTTCGTCTTTTACCATTTGATAAGCAATCTGTGGGGTGGTAGGTTCCATAGGGATGGTATCTACCGGGGCAGGCTGTAGCATTTCGTTTGAACCAAACACGGCTGTCTTTGCGTCACCGTCTCTCAAATCACAATTACATTCTTTCATTTTACTTAAAGTTTAGATTAGTAATACAATGGAAAACATGGGAGTTTCCCGCGTTTTTCTCCCTCAACAGGAGGTTTGGAGAAAAGTTTCTTGATTTTATGTTTTTTAATTTATGGGGGATAATGTGTCATGCGGAACATAGCGCAGCCAATTGGCATAGTAGCATATGGGCACATGATTGCATTGACCAATTATAAACCGGCTTTGAACCAATTCTTTTACACTTTGTTTCTATCACAATCTAAACCGATTTCATTATGAAAGTACAAACAGGGCAGGGGACCATTCCCCTCATTACGTTAGTAGGTATATTTTCCATCTCGGCACTCAATGCATTGCCGGGACTGGCGGTGTCGCCCATTTTGGGAGATTTGAATAAAATATTTCCCTCTGCTACAGATCTGGAGATCCAGATGTTGTCTTCGTTGCCGTCACTTCTTATCATACCCTTTATCTTGTTATCAGGTAAATTGACAGAGAAAGTGAACAACCTTTTGTTGTTGCAGATAGGGCTGGCTCTTTTCGGGGCGAGTGGCATTCTTTATCTGCTTTCTGATAAAATGTGGCAGTTGATAGCCGTCAGCGCCATGTTGGGGATGGGGTCGGGATTGATTGTTCCGCTTTCTACCGGATTGATATCCCGTTATTTTGTGGGAAGTTACCGTACAAAGCAATTTGGTTACAGTTCTGCCATCACCAATATCACGCTGGTGCTTGCCACTACGCTGACAGGATATCTGGCAGAAGTGAACTGGCATTTGCCGTTTTTGGTCTATCTGTTTCCTTTTGTGTCCGTTTTCCTTACTCGTTATCTGAAAAAAGATCTCTCCAATTATCATTCCTCTGATGATATTCCAGCCGATACTGTCAGGGAAATGGGTAAGCGGGGAATTAATGTCAAGGCTTTGGTCAGGCTGATGGCTTTTTACGGATTGGCTACTTATCTGGTGATTATTATTAGTTTCAATCTGCCTTTCCTGATGGAAGAATATGGACTGTCCAGTGGTAGGGCAGGCATCTTGATATCTTTGTTTTTTCTCGCTATTATGGCACCGGGTTTTGTCCTGAATAAGATAGTGCAGGTCTTGGGCCGCCGTATCTATATGGTTTGTTTGTTGATGATAGCCTGCGGAATGGGGATTATTCTGCTTAGTCGTTCCGAAATACTGATTGCTTTGGGATGTATTCTGAACGGGCTTTCATACGGTATTATCCAACCGTTGATTTATGATAAGACTTCTGATGTGGCGGTTCCTCACAAAGTGACGTTGGCACTTGCTTTTGTCATGGCGATGAATTATGTGGCCATACTGCTTTGTCCGTTTATTGTGGATGCTTTTCAGAATCTGTTCCATTCTCATTCGCAAACCTTTGCCTTCTGGCTTAATCTGATGGTAGCCTTGATGGGGGTGTTTATTGTGATGAAGCAGGAAAAACTGAGTTTATAAGAAAAATACCCACGTAATAACATAACAGCATGAAGTATGAATAGACAAGTTGAAGCAAACCTTAGCATGGTTGTCTCCAAAGCGTTGGGAGGCCTTAATATGAACGCACTGAAGTATCTTTTACCTTTGTGGATAGCTCCTGTGACAGGGGTTACTTTCCGATTGGTATTTGGGGCCGCCGCTTTTTGGCTTATTGATATATTTTGCAAGCCCGAAAACTCCACTATCCGTCAGAAATGGCAGCTCTTTATTTTAGGGGCTTTAGGTATTTATGGATATATGTTTTTTTATTTGTTGGGTATCAGTAAGACTACTCCGGTTTCCAGTTCTATTTTTGTCAGTTTGGAGCCTATATGGGTATTCATTATCTCTGTATTGTTTTATAAGGAAAAAGTAACCTGGATGAAAGTGCTTGGCATTGGAATGGGATTGGGAGGAGCTGTTCTATGCATATCCACACAACCTAGTGACGATCTTGCCTCCAATGCTCCGTTAGGTAATTTGATGTGTTTGGCCAGTTCATTGGTTTATGCCGTCTATCTTGTTTTCAGTAACCGTCTGTTAAAAGGAGTGGGAGATATGACGATGTTAAAATATACTTTTTTAGGGGCGGCTGTTATGGCTGTTGTTGTCAATACGATTTATGGTTTTGATGCTCCTATACTGAAAATGTCACTTTTCTCTACGCCTATGTTGGTCTTGCTTTTTGTTTTGGTATTTCCTACCACCATTAGTTATTTATTACTTCCTCTCGGGCTGAAATATCTGAAAACGACATTAGTAGCCATTTACGGGTATTTAATATTGATTGTTGCTACGGTGACTTCTTTTGTTTTGGGGCAGGATCGCTTCTCATGGACACAGTTGGCGGCGATTGTTCTTATTTGTGCCAGTGTTTATCTGGTGGAAGTAGCCGAGAGCAATAAACAGATTACGTCGAAATTAAAATAAGACAGCAGATAAGGAGTGTCAAAATGAAAACGATAGTGCTGCCGGGGCTTTTACATATTTCCTTGAGTGTGAACTCTGTCGACAAGTGAAAAGGAGAACAAAGAGAAAAGAATACAATTTTACGTTGTATGTGAGTGTAAGGAATCAATTTTATTTGTAGCTTTGCACCCAATTTAAAAACAAGAGTGTTATACCTATGCTACAATTAGATGCAATATACAAAGCGGCTCATGTCCTGAAAGAGGTTGTCCGTCGCACTGATTTGATTTATGCTCCTCAGATAAATCCTGAGAGTACAGTTTATCTGAAGCCCGAAAACCTGCAACTCACAGGATCGTTTAAAGTGCGTGGTGCTTATTACAAGATTTCCCAATTGTCCGATGAAGAAAAGGCGAGAGGCGTGATAGCCTGTTCTGCCGGTAATCATGCGCAAGGGGTGGCATTGGCTGCCACTAAGTGCGGTATCAAGTCGTTGATTTGTCTTCCGGAAGGAGCGCCTATATCTAAAGTTGAGGCTACGAAGCATTATGGGGCGGAAGTTTGTTTGGTTCCGGGAGTCTATGATGATGCTTATCAGAAAGCCCTGCAATTGCGTGATGAAAAGGGATATACTTTTGTTCATCCCTTTGATGACGAGAACGTGATAGCCGGACAAGGTACTATCGGTTTGGAATTATTGGAGGAAATGCCGGATGTGGAGGTAGTCATTGTTCCCATTGGTGGGGGAGGACTGATTTCGGGAGTGGCTTATGCGTTGAAGGCTTTGAAACCATCTGTCAAGGTATATGGCGTACAGGCGTTGGGTGCGGCCAGTATGGCAAATTCTATTCTTCATTCGCGTATTGAGCGTCTTCACTCTGTTTCCACTTTTGCCGATGGAATCGCGGTGAAAGAGCCGGGAACAAATACTTTTGACTTGGTAAATCAGTATGTGGACGGAGTTGTAACTGTGACTGAGGACGAGATTGCCGCAGCTATTCTGGCATTGATAGAACGCCAGCGGATTGTTGCAGAGGGGGCGGGAGCTGTGTCCGTTGCTGCAGCCATGTTCAATAAAGTACCGGTAAAGGGTAAGAAAACTGTCTGCCTGGTGTCCGGAGGCAATATTGATGTGACGATATTGAGCCGTGTCATCAGTCGCGGTATGGCGAAGTCGGGACGTACCTATGCAGTAACTTTGGACTTGATAGACAAGCCGGGGCAGCTGTTGGGAGTCAGCAAAATTGTCGCAGAGCAGGGAGGAAATGTAATTTCTGTACATCATGAGCGAAATAGTGAGAGTGCAGATGTCACCGGATGTGCCCTTCGTGTCGTTATGGAAACCAGAAACGAGGAACATATAGCATCCATTCGTCAAAAACTGTTGGATGCAGGCTATGTGATAATGAAATAAATTATATACCTTACAAGTAGAAAGGAGGAAAATTAAATATTTCTTCCTTTTCTTGCTTCTAATTTTAATTTCTCCACACAAAAAATCGATTTTTATAGTGAAAATATCATTTTATACTTCTTAGAATCCAATTAAAGTCGTACATTTGTCGCAGTTTTGTAATGTAGAGTTTGCAAAAATGACCGATATAATCAAACATCGTGGTA
>OHMS01000569.1_pt1 | contig 14951 bp, 10 predicted proteins | sample 1569351 | NCBI WGS metagenome assembly OHMS01 (sample SAMEA3879571, study PRJEB24766) | human gut metagenome | biome: human-associated habitat; feature: feces | place: USA | collected 1985/1987 | reverse complement strand
CCTTATTATATATGGAGTCGGCGGTGTCGTCGCGGTCTATATAGATATAGACTGTCTTTTTCGGATGGAATTGCGGGGCAAACAGATAGTAGTATACTGTTCCTACACAAGCTGCTCCAATAAGAATCAGTGCGACGAATGTTCCGATAATGATTTTCTTCTTTTCCATTTTGTTTTACTGCATCTTTAGTCGGGCAAAGTTAGTAAAAAATGGAGTGATAGTATCTGATAATCCAATGGATTATTTACTCCTTTACCGGAATGCTTCAGAAGTTTATTCTGATAGAGTACATGCTTGTATCCCTACTTTGGCATTTGGAAATAAAGCAAGATTGTTTAGCAATAGTCCTAGGATAGCCTTGTTTGAAAATGCGAAAATTCCTGATGTAAGGGAAAGACTTGTCAGCATAGAAGGATTAAAAGAAATGCAGGACAAACAAATTGCATTTCTAGCTTCATTATTACAGTAATAAAGAGAATGGTAATATGAATATATTGTTTTATCGTGTTTATCCTAATTATGGTGGTGTTGAGGTAGTGACAACTGTACTTGCCAATCGTTTTATAAAGGATGGACATGGTGTTATCATAGCTTCAATAGAACAACCGCATATTGAACTAGCTTGTCAATTACTACCAGATGTAAAGCTTGTCAAATTAGACTATCCTGTTTGTTCTATAAAAAATATGAGGAAGTTACATCGATTAATTATAAATGAAAAAATTGATATTATAATTAATCAGTGGGGACTTCCTTTTATGTCAACATTACTGTGTAGAGTGGCTATAAAAAGAACATCATGTAAATTGATTTCGGTATTACATGGTGCTCCAAATACGTCTAAATTAATTATTAAGGCACGTGATAAATGTGAAACAGTTTATAACCCTTTTTTGAAATACATATATCATGCTATAATGTATCTAAAAGAAGAGTTGGTAAAAGCTAGCATTCGTTATAATTGTAGCCATTGTGAAAAATATGTTCTTCTTTCATCTCATTTTATCAAGCCGTTAAGTGATTATGCACATATAAAGAGAACTGAGAATATTATAGCAATAGGCAATCCTGTTACTATTCCTGTGTATTTTGAAGAATGGGAGTTAAAACAGAAGAAGAAGCAGCTGTTATATGTAGGAAGAATGGATTATGAAAATAAACGAGTAAATAGAATAGTGGAAGCTTGGAAAGTTCTTTATGAAAAATATGTTGATTGGGAACTTGTTTTGGTGGGAGAAGGCCCTTATAAAAGTACATTGGAAGAATATATTAGAAGATATGATATTCAACGTGTTTGTTTCAAAGGCTTTCAAGTATCTCCTCCCATACAACATTATAAGGAAGCTTCTATATTTTTATTGACTTCTGATTTAGAAGGGTTTGGATTAGTAGTTATTGAAAGTATGAGTTATGGAGTGGTCCCAGTTGTGTATGGAAGTTATGAAGCTATATATGACATCATAGACAATGGAAAGTCTGGCTTAATAACTCCGATACCTTATAATAGTCAAAAAACAATTGACTGCATCAGCTTGCTAATCGAGAATGAAAAATTAAGAAAAGAAATGGCAAAGGAAGCCATGTGTAAGGCGAAATGTTTTACAATTGATTCTGTTATTACAAGGTGGTATAATCTGTTTGAAGAAGTATTATAAACTTCCATAAAAATAAATTATCATTTAATTTATGCTCCCTCTATTGCTTAATAAAATCATACAAACAGATAAATTGCTGTTTTTACATTTGGTTACTCAGAAAAACAGAATTTACACCTTTCTCAACCCCGTATCTTACCTCATAGCTTTAGAAAACAAATCCCTATTTGAACAATTCGATGGTATTTTTGCCGATGGCTCTTTACTGGTTTCTGCCATAAGATTAGTATACGGAAAGCGAGTGACCAGACGTAGCTTTGATATGACCTCCCTTGCTCCCGAATTGTTGAATTACCTCATGGAAAGCCGTAAAACGCTCTATATCGTAGCCTCGGGTCAAGAACAAGTGGAGTGTTCTGTGAGGATATTTCAAGAGCAGTATCCGGAGTTACGCATTGCAGGGTTCAGGAACGGATATTTCTCTTCGGATGCTGAAATGAATAAGGAAGCTTCTCATATAGTCGAATTAAATCCGGATTTTCTGATAGTAGGTATGGGGGCCTTGATGCAGGAAAAGTTTCTGCTTAAGGTAAAAAAGATGGGTTACCAAGGCATCGGCTTTACGTGTGGTGGCTTTGTTCACCAAACGGCAATGAATAGGATGCACTATTATCCGAACTGGGTTGATAAGATGAATTTGCGTTTCGTTTATAGAATGTATAAGGAGAAACATACACGTACAAGATATCTGCAAGCTGCATTCTTGTTTCCGGTACGCTTTATCGGGGAAAGAATTTTCGGATGAAAGAGCAGACTTTGCTTATTGCCATGTAAATAATGGAGAATGGCAACAACAGGACGAAGATAGCAGTAGGAATAATTTTTCCGAGTATTTTTAATACATCTGTTTTCATGCTGCAAATATAAATTAAAATTCATAGAATAGTGAAATTAAGAACTCTAATATTTCTGGGGGGACTCTTTGGAGGAATGAATGTTATCAAAGGGCAGGCTTTTTATGGTACTACAGGACTACTTCATGCACCTACTGCCGTTATGCAGAAAGATAAAACCGTTATGCTGGGAGGAAATATGCTTGATGTAAATATACTTTCCCGATATTGGGTGAGAAGTGAATATCATCCCTATACCTATAACTATTATATAAATTGTACTTTGTTTCCTTGGCTGGAAGTAGCATATACTTGTACGTTGGTAAAGGGGATACATGGTTCTTCTTATTGGCCTCAGCAAACTTGGGGCAGGTTTACCAATCAGGACAGATCGTTTCATTTCCGGTTGAGGGCATGGAAAGAAGGCTGGTGGAAGGCTTGGACGCCTCAGGTAGTGATTGGTGCGAATGATCCGGGAAGCCATTCTTCAAATGGAGGTGGAGACATAGATTGGGGGGGCGGTGGTAGCGGAAACCACAATTACTTGACACGTTATTATCTGGCGGCAACGAAACATGTTGAATTTAGTGGAATAGGTACAGTGGGGGTTCATGTAGCTTGGGTTATCGGTAAAGCTATGAGTGATGTGCATTATAGCCGTCCTGCTGCAGGGATAAACTTTCACTTTGGCATAAAGGGCGAAGGTTTCTGGCAGAAAGCTCTGAATGGATTTAATTTGATGGCGGAAGTGTGTCCCGGACATGCGGAAGATCTGCATACAGCAACTTATACTGTGAATGTGGGTGGAACTTATTCAATATGGAAAGACCATATCAATCTTATTGCTGAACTGAATGACGGTAAATATTTTATCGGAGGTATATTCTTTAAATTACATCTTAAATAACTGACTTGATTTCTAGTGGATGAAGCATTATAAGAATAGCCGGAATCACTTGGAAAGAGTAGTTCCGGCTATTCTTATATAACGATATTTGTATGTCCTGTTTTTATTATCCTACAATGTATTTAGCATTCTTGCCGCTTATTTTACGAATGAATACCACAAGCAGCCACGATACGCCAAATGCCACGACTGCGGCAGCGGGAATTTGTAAAGGCACGGGAACACCGATATTGCGCATCAGGACTACACCCGGACCTGTGAAAAAATAATGTATCATATAGATGCCAAAACCACATACGGTCAAGTTTGCCAGCATACGCTGGATCAGTTCTGAGCGTACTTTTACTTTCTTGGCTATGAGGAAGAAAGGGATAGTCATCATAATCACATTCAAAGAATTATAGGTGAAGAACAGTTCCAACATTTCATCAGTGCATTGTGGTAATGCGGTCATGTGGCGGAAACCGAAGAATGTGACCATGTAACCTGCCAGAAACATGGGGATACAGACTGACAGTGTCTTACTCCATGACCAGTCGTGGTTGCGCAGATAGTGTCCCAATAGCAAGTACCCGTTGAATCCGGCAAAATAATAGAGCATATTGAACGAGTTCCACGCACAGCCTCCCCAAATGTATGGGGATACGAACTGATAATAATAAGGTAACAAGCCGGTTATTCCCCATGCGACAAGAAACCATAGTTTGGCTTTCTCCGAGGCCTTTTCTACCCATGCGGAGAAAATAGGAAGGTATAGATATAATCCGATAAGCAGATAGATATACCACATATGTACGTCTAATAAAGAGAAATTGAGAGGCATTTCTGCTATATAACCCAATGATACGTTGAGTGACTGACGGGCGGCTTCTTCACCGCTATAAGGGAAAAAGTCAAGGATTATTTCAGGATTAAGTCCCAACAATCCTGTAAACCAGGGAAATAAATTATAAATGACACTCCAGATAAGGAACGGCCAGAATACACGGCTGATTCTTTTTTTGTAGAAAGCGGATATTTCGCCACGTACGGGGAGCAGCAATGCTCCTGTAATCATGACAAACAGTGGGACACACGGACGGAGAAAGGCTCCGTAGGCGGCTCCCCAGAATTTGATTTCATCAATGTTGGCTGGCGGTTCGCCGGGGTAAAAGTTGAACGGGTCTGCACTATGGCAGCAAACTACGGTGAACATGGCTACCAAACGAACGACATCCAGCCATACCACATGTTTTCTTGTGGTGTTCATAGCAATAGGTTGATTCATAATTTAATTTTTGATTTGACAGGCACAAAGGTACGCTTTCTCTGAGGATTATTTCTTGCTTTGGAACAAAAAATAAAAAGAACTATCCGCAATCATACTACAAAATGAGAATCCTCCCACTGCAAGAGTCACAATCATTTGTCTTTTGCAGGGGGAGGAATTCTATTTAGGGTTAGAGGGTTATTTTAGTCCTCTGTTCTTCAACAAGGGATCAATACCGGGTTCTTTGCCACGGAAATTGACATACATGTCCATCGCATCGTCAATGCAGCCGGGAGTGAGGATATATTTGCGGAACTTTCCTGCTACTTCTTGATTAAAGATATCGCCTGTTTCCTTGTATGCCTCGTATGCGTCACAATCCAGCACTTCTGCCCAAATATAACTATAGTAACCGGCAGTATATCCACCACCCATGGTGTGGTTGAAATAAGTGGTGCGATAGCGTGACGGAATTTGTTTCAGCAATCCGCGCTTACCTAATGTTTCTGCTTCGAACTGCATAACGTCCATATCATCGGGAATTTCTTTTAATACATGATAATCCATATCCAGCAGGGAAGCAGCTAAATATTCAGCCGTAGCGAAGCCTTGTCCGTATTTGCCACTCTTGTCCATTTTTTCAACCAGTCCGGCAGGAATAACTTCACCTGTCTGATAATGTTTGGCATATACATTCAATACCTCCGGTTCAAAAGCCCAATGCTCATCTATCTGTGACGGCAGTTCTACAAAATCACGCGGAACACTAGCCACACCATAATAATGTACATCTTTGAAAAGATTATGTAAAGCGTGTCCGAATTCGTGGAACAAGGTATTCGCTTCGTCTGCACTGAGCAAAGCGGGTTGTCCGGCTGCCGGTTTGGTAAAGTTGCATACCACGGTTACTACAGGAGCCACTTTCTTGCCGTCCTTGTAGGTCTGTGAACGATAGCTTCCGCACCATGCGCCACCTTTCTTGCTGGCACGCGGAAAGAAGTCCATATAGAGTACACCTAGATGAGAACCGTCTTTGTCCTTACATTCGAATGCCTGTGCATCGGGATGAGGGAGGGGAAGATTGTCCAGCTGGGTGAAAGTGATACCGTACAGTTTGTTGGCAACATAGAACACACCGTCACGTACGTTTTCCAGTTTCAGATAAGGACGTACCTGATTTTCATCCAAGTCGAATTTGGCTTTCTTGGCTCGGTCTGCATAATAACGCCAGTCCCAACCTTCGGCTGTGAAGGTTTTTCCGTCTTTCTTTATTTCGGCATTGATATCTGCCAGTTCTTCTTTGGCTTTGGACAGAGTAGGTGTCCAAATCTGATCTAATAATTTATATACGGCATCCGGTGTTTTTGCCATACGTTCTTCCAGTGCAAAGGAAGCATAGTTTTCATATCCCATCAGCTTGGCTTTTTCCAGACGGGCTTTGAGCAGTTTGCGTACCACTTCCTTGTTGTCGTATTCATTTCCGTTATTTCCTCTGTTAATGTATCCTTTGAATATCTTTTCACGCAGGTCTCGGTTATCGGCATATTGCAGAAAAGGCATGACGCTGGGATTATGCAGGGTGAAAATCCATTTGCCTTCCATGCCTGCTTCTTTAGCTGTTTCGTCAGCACTGTCAATCAGGTTTTGGGGTAATCCGGCTAAGTCTTCTTCTTTGTCCACGATCAATTGGAAAGCATTGGTTTCCTTTTGCATATTTTGGCCGAAGGTGAGCTGTAACATGGAAATCTCACTATTTAATTCCCGCAGTTTTTTTTGACTGTCGGCATCCAGGTTGGCACCTCCACGTACAAAATCTTTATAGGTTTCTTCCAACAACTTCTTTTGCTCTTTGTCCAAATTGCCGGGATTTTCATAGACAGCTTTAATACGTGCAAAAAGTTTTTCATTTAAGGCGATGTCATCGCTGTGTTTTGATTGTAGTGGAGAGAGTTCACGGCTCAGTGCGTCCATTTCATCATTGGTATTGGCGCTTTTCAGTCCGTAGAATACGGTGCTGACTTTACGAAGTAACGCTCCGCTTTGATCCAGTGCTGCAATGGTATTCTGGAAAGTGGCGGGTTCGGGGTTGTTTACTATAGCGTCAATCTCTTTCTGTTGTTCTTCCATGCCCTGCAAAAAGGCGGGTTTGTAATGTTCCATCTTTATTTGGTCGAAAGGAGGAACCTGGAAGGGAGTTGTGTACTCTGAAAGGAATGGATTTCCGGTAGGGGCTGCCTGTTTCCCTTGCGAACCGCAACCGCTTAATATGGCAACCGCACAGGCTGCCAAAAGAATGTGTTTCATAATAATTTGTTTTATATAGGTGATAATGCAAAGATAGTAAAATAAGGCAAATTCCAATAAGTTTGAAGCGTAGAACTATTTGTTTGTTTTCATAGTCTGTCTAATTATCATACATCATTGTCTAATAATTAGACAGACTGTTTCTTTTTGTTATTTTGCAATATGTTGTTAATCAGTCATTTGTTTGTGTGGCACGGTTTTGGCATTTCTATTATAGAGAACGAATTATAGAAACTTTAGTTTCTTATACACTTTATGGGAAGTAACGTTGTGAAACGGGACTTCTCTCTTTTAAAATAATAATAATTAAAAACACGAAATATGAAACAGATTTATTATGTCATTCAGGCTTTGATACATGGATGTGGAGCTAATATTATAAAAGTCGTTTCGTTAGGCTTGGGCCTGACTATGAGTATTCTGCTTTTCTCAAGAGTTGTGTATGAGCAGAGTTTTGATACTTGTTTTAAGGATCATGATAAATTATACCAATTGTGGAATATATGGACAGTAAATGGAGAGCCTTTTCCTCCTAGTGAATTCATTATCGGTGCAGCTGCCGGAGGCATACTGGATGCAATGCCGGAAATTGTGGAATCGGCGGCAAGTACAGGCTCGTGGCCGGTTTCGGCACCTATTTATAACGGGAGTGTCCGCTTTGATGATTTTAAAGTTGCTGCTGATTCATTGTTTTTTCAGACAATGGGTATTGAGGTCTTGAGTGGGGATCCGGTACGTGAATTGCAGCAAAAAGATGTAATTTTCCTGAGTAAAGACTTGGCGGATAAAATGTTTGGCGGTGAAAATCCGATTGGTAAAGTTATTAGTTTCAATAAGGAAATTGAGCTGACAGTAAAAGGAACGTATGCTACTTTACCTGAGAATTGTACTATGCGGCCGAAGGCCGTCATTTCCTTGCCTTCTATCTGGAGCCGCCGGATAGGAAATTATTCATGGGAGGGTGGTGACAGTTGGAAAGAATATATCCGGTTGAAGCAGGACATTGATCTGGATGAGTTGAACAAACGTATTGATGTGGTGGTTCAGCAACATATTCCCAGAAGTGATAAGTTTGGAATCACCGTCATAGCCAAACCAGTCCGGGATACGTACCGTGGATATGATGAAGTGAAAAGAATGCGTAATATTATGCTTATTTTAGGTATATCTATTTTGTTTATCACGACATTGAATTATGTGTTGATTTCTATTTCTTCATTGAGCCGGCGTGCCAAAAGTATTGGTGTGCATAAATGCAGCGGAGCGGGAACGGGGACTGTCTTTGGTATGTTTATGTGGGAGACCGGTATTATTATTCTGCTTTCATTATTTTTGATGGTTTTCTTAATGCTTAACTTCCGGGATTTTGTGGAAGATACCACGGCTGCTAAACTGGAGTCCCTTTTTGCGGTGGAACGTATTTGGGTACCTTTGGGAGTGACTCTTTTTTTATTCTTCATTGGTGGTGTATTGCCGGGACGACTTTTTTCGAAAATACCGGTCACACAGGTCTTCCGGCGTTATACAGAGGGTAAAAAAGGATGGAAACGTCCGTTATTGTTTATCCAATTTGCAGGAGTGGCTTTTATATGTGGATTGATGTGTGTAGTGATGCTCCAGTATCATTATGTTATTAATAAAGATCCGGGTTATAATCCTGAACGGGTAGTGATTGGCATTAATAATGCACCGGATGCTGAAGCCCGGCTTGCCGCCCGTCACTTTTATGAGAGTCTTCCATACGTGGAGGCATTGACTTCGGCAACCAGCTATCCGTCTAATGGCTATAACGGACAGATGATACCGGATGAGAAAGGAACGAGTCTTTTTTCCAGTTGCTATGATTTTACTCAGGAGAATTATGTCACTTTTATGGGAATGACCATACAGCAAGGGCGTGTACCGCGTGAATCCGGTGAGGTGGCAGTGAATGAGGAGTTTGTGCGGAGAATGCATTGGGGAAAAGATGTTTTAGGTAAGAGTATACAGACAGAAGAAGGCCGTGTCAAAATAGTAGGTGTGATTAAAGATTTTAATATTGGCGGATTCTACTCAGAGCTGAAACCGTTTGTCCTGCATCATCATCCCAAAGATTTGGCTGATCTTGTTTATCTCCGTCTGAAGGAACCCTTTGGTGAGAATCTTCAGAAACTGAAGCGTGATGCTGCCGAAGCTTTTCCTAATCAAACAGTCGGCTTTGAAAGCTTGGAACAAAAAATGGCGGATAGTTATAATTCCGTTCGTGTATTTCGTAATGCGACTTTATTGGCGGCAATTGCCATCTTGTTTATTACTTTGATGGGACTGATAGGCTATATTAATGATGAATTACAGCGACGTTCGAAAGAAATTGCTATTCGTAAAGTGAATGGAGCTGAGTCATTTGCGATATTGGAAATGTTGGTGCAAGATGTTCTTTGGATTTCTTTCCCGGCTGTAGTCGCAGGTACACTAGGGGCATGGTATGTAGGTGGTTTATGGATGGAACAGTTTGCTGTGACTGTAGGTTCGCTTGTTCCTTATTATGTATGTGTAGCTATCGTGGTCTTGATATTGATTGTCAGTTGTGTCATTTCCAAAACATGGCGCATTGCCAATGAGAATCCAGTAAAGAGTATTAAATCAGAATAAAGATCAATAGAACAAACAATTAAAATTTATTATTATGATACAGATTGAAAATTTAAGTAAGGTATTTCGTACTTCAGAAGTAGAAACAATTGCGTTGAATCATGTAAACATAGAGGTGAAAGAAGGAGAGTTTGTAGCTATTATGGGACCATCAGGTTGTGGAAAATCCACCTTATTGAATATCCTTGGTCTGCTGGACAATCCTACTGAAGGCAGTTACAAGTTGCTGGGCAACGAAGTAGCCAATCTGAAAGAAAAAGAACGCACCCGCCTGCGTAAAGGTGTAATAGGTTTTGTATTTCAAAGCTTTAATCTGATAGACGAACTGAATGTTTTTGAAAATGTGGAATTGCCGTTGACTTATCTTGGAATCAAGGCCAGTGAACGTAAGGAGCGTGTTCTGGAAATTTTAAAGCGAATGAACTTGAGTCATCGTGCCAAGCATTTCCCGCAACAGCTTTCCGGCGGTCAACAACAGCGTGTGGCTATTGCCCGTGCTGTGGTTACTAACCCTAAATTGATCCTCGCCGATGAGCCTACCGGTAATTTGGACTCAAAGAACGGTGCTGAAGTAATGAATCTATTGACCGAACTTAACAAGGAGGGGACTAGTATTGTCATGGTAACTCACTCTCAGCATGATGCCGGATTTGCTCATCGTGTCATTCATTTGTTTGACGGTAGTGTAGTGGCGAACATTAAAGAATAATAATGAAAGGGTGGTTGTAATGAAACAAATCTATTATGCAATACAATCGACATTACACGGCCGTGGAAGCAATGTGACAAAAGTCATATCGCTTTCATTGGGCTTGACTATTGGTGTTCTGCTTTTTTCACAAATAGCATTTGAACTCAATTATGAAAAATGTTACCCTGATGCCGACCGATTGGTGTTGGTACGTGGAGGAGGAGAGAATGTAAAGACTGGAGAGAAAGGAGAAGGATATGATGATAGCTTGTTTGCTCCGATGGCAGAAGCATTCCGCAGTGATTTGTCACAATGGATTGAAAATGCTACAGTCATTTTCAATTTTGAGACATTAAATGTATTCAAGGATGGTCATAAGCTGAAAGACGTAAACTACGCTTATGTAGATACTTGCTATTTCCGTACTTTCGGCATCAAAGTATTGAAAGGGAATCCTGAGGAATTGCAAAGGGCAGGGAGCATATTCGTTTCTGAAACTTTTGTTCGTGATGTCTTTGGTGGACAGGACCCTGTGGGACAAAAATTATCTTTGGATAAACAGCATGAACTGACAGTCCGTGGTGTTTATCAGGATACTCCGGAAAATACGGCCTATCATTTTGATTTTGTAGCTCCCATTTATGCCGGAGGTGGTTATATAGGGGGTGGAACATGGGGGCGTAATGACATTTATTATACTATTCTCCGTTTGCGCGATGGGGTGGACAGGGAAGAAATCAATCGTCAGATATACAAGGCTATGCAAAAATATTATCCTGATTCTGCTGATGATGAATGGAGAAATTTTTATGATGCACAGCCATTGCCCGAAATTCATTTGGATGACTCAAATACCCGCACTCGCCTTTACATTTATGGTTTTTTGGGCTTTGCCATATTTTTTGTGGCAATCATGAACTATGTATTAGTAGCTATTGCTACCATGAGCCGCAGGGCAAAAAGTATAGGTGTGCATAAGTGTAGTGGTGCCAGTGCAATCAATATTTTCAGTATGTTCCTTTTTGAGACGGGGATTGTGGTATTGATGTCCGTTATAGTGGCCCTCTTTATTATTTTCAATACCAAAGATCTGATAGAAGATTTACTTTCGGTGCAGTTATCCTCACTCTTTACATTGGAAACTTTATGGGTTCCGATGCTCATTGTTTTTGTACTGTTCATAGTAGCCGGAGTGCTGCCGGGAAGATTGTTTTCACGCATTCCTGTCACTCAAGTTTTTCGTCGTTACACAGATGGGAAAAAGGGGTGGAAGCGTTCTCTTTTATTTGTACAATTTATGGGGGTATCTTTTGTGATGGGGATTTTGTTAGTATCTTTGATGCAGTATCATCATCTGATTAATAGTGATATGGGTATCCGTACTCCAGGATTGGTGGAGGCGGAAACATGGATGTCACCCGAAGAAGCAGAGAATATGGTTAACGATCTTCGTCGTCAACCCATGGTGGAAAATGCCACCCGTTCTATGCATGGTGTTCTGGGAGAATATTGGACTCGTGGGCTGATTGATAATAGTGGCAAGCGAATAGAAACCTTGATGTATAATCCTTGTGATAAGAATTATGCTGAAACCATGGGGATTACTATTATTGAAGGGAAAGATATGCAGAATGAGGGAGATGTATTGGTCAACGAAGAAGTAGTGCGGCTGATGAAATGGACAGATGGGGCAGTAGGCAAACGGTTGAATGATTTTGATAAAGCCGGAACCATTGTTGGTGTATTCCGTAATGTGCGCAATACGTCTTTTCTTTATAAGCAGTTTCCCGTGGCTTTGGTTTATAGTCATAATACCAGTCACACTTTTGATGTACGTTTAAAACAGCCATACGATGAGAGTTTGAAAAAGCTGAACGAATACATGGAGCAGGTGCATTCCACTAAGGCATTGGAATTTATTCCGATAGATACCATGCTGAAGGAAATCTATCGCAATGTATATCGTTTTCGTAATTCTGTATGGATTACTTCTACTTTTATTTTGCTTATTGTTGTTATGGGGTTGATAGGTTACGTGAATGATGAAACACAACGTCGCAGTAAGGAAATAGCTATCCGTAAGGTGAATGGTGCTGAAGCTTCGACTATTCTTCGGTTGCTGTCCCGTGATATATTATATGTTGCTGTCCCATCGGTCTTGATGGGAATTGTAGTATCGTACTTTACAGGAAAGGCTTGGTTGGATCAATTTGCCGAAACGATAGATATGAATGCGTTGTATTTTGTCGGAACAGCATTGGTGATTATCGCTCTGATAGTGGTGTGTGTCGTTGTTAGAGCTTGGCGTATTGCTAATGAGAATCCGGTAAAGAGTATTAAAATTGAGTAACTAAATAGATAGCGATGAAGCAATTATATTATGCAATACAAACGATATTACACGGTCGTGGAAGTAATGTGACGAAAGTCATATCGCTTTCATTGGGGCTGACTGTTGGCATCCTGTTGTTCTCGCAGATTGCATTTGAGTTAAGTTATGAAAAATGTTATCCTGAAGCTGGAAATCTAGGAATAGTCCGCGCATATTACCATAATTTGGAAACAGGTGAGTCGATGGGGGACGATGGGGATATCTATGATTATTCCGTTTTTGCTCCGATAGCGGCGGCTTTGGCTGAGAATATGCCAATAGAAGTGGAAAAAGCTACTTGTATAAATTCTTACACAGCCAACGGTAATTATTATTATGAAAATCAATTGTTGTCGGATGACGAACAGTGTCTTATGGTGGATACTTGTTTTTTCCAAACCTTTGGCATTCCGGTTTTAAAGGGAAATCCTAACGATTTGATTAACTCCAATACTTTGTTTGTGTCCGAGAGTTTTGCACGCCGTTTTTTTGGTGATGCAGATCCTATAGGTAAAGTGTTAATGTTGGAGCGGAAAACTGAAATGATTGTCCGTGGTGTTTATCGTGATATTCCGGAGAATACCATGTTTAAGGCAGACTTTGTAGTAAGTGTACATAAAGAAGGAGGTTATAAGGATGGAGCCGGATGGGGAGGAAATGATATTTTTTATGCAGTGTTCCGGACCGGAGAAGCTTCGGATATAGAGGTGGTAAACGATAACATCCAGCGGATGGTGGAGAAATACATGCCGACTGAACATAACGGTTGGAAACTGGAACTCAGTGTCATTCCATTGGCAACAAAGCATCAGACTTCTTCAGAAACAACAAAGCGTCTAGTTATCTATGGCTTTTTGGGTTTCTCTATCTTCTTTGTCGCTATTATGAACTATATGCTTATTGTAATTGCTACTTTGGGACGTCGTGCCAAGAGTGTCGGTGTCCATAAGTGCAATGGTGCCAATAATGGGAATATCTTCAGTATGTTTATGATGGAAACGGGCATTATTGTTCTGGTATCCATTCTGGTCTGTGCATTTATCATTTTCAATGCGCGGGATTTGATAGAAGATTTGCTGTCGGTGCGACTTGCATCACTCTTTACATGGGGAACTTTGTGGGTACCGCTGCTGGTTGTTGTACTTTTATTTTTGTTGGCAGGTGTATTGCCCGGACGTATTTTTTCACATATTCCTGTCACACAGGTATTCCGTCGTTATACTGATGGTAAAAAAGGATGGAAACGGTCACTGTTGTTTATACAGTTTACCGGTGTGTCTTTTGTCTTGGGATTATTACTGGTTACGTTAATGCAGTATAGTCATTTGATGAACAGGGATATGGGGATCAATACTGCCGGACTGGTAGAAGCCGAAAGTTGGCTGGACATTGAAATTGTTCCTCATATGCGCGATGAGATCCGGCGTCAGCCTATGGTAGAGAGCGTGGCTACAGCCAGCCATAGTGTATTGGGCCAATATTGGACAAAAGGATTGATGGGCAGTGACGGCAAGCGTATAGGTGTTCTTAATATGAACTATGTGGATTTTAATTATCCGGATGTGGTAGGCATTACGATTATAGAAGGAAAGCCGATGACCCATGCCAAAGATCTGCTGGTGAATGAAGAGATAGTCCGGCTTAAGAAATGGACGGATGGAGCCGTAGGAAAACCTTTTGATGAGATTAAGGAAGGAACTATAGTAGGTGTGTTCCGTGATGTGCGCAATCAAAGTTTCTATCAGGCGCAGCAACCCATTGTGCTGATAGGTGGTAATGCGTTTAATCATACCTTCAATGTACGGTTGAAAGAACCCTACGATGGAAATTTGAAGCGCCTGAATGAATTCATGGACAAAACTTTTCCACAAGTGGCTTTAACATTCCATACAGTGGATGATATGCTGTCCGAAATCTATAAAGATGTATATCGTTTCCGCAATTCTGTCCTTATCACTTCCGGTTTTATCCTGCTTATAGTGATTATGGGGCTGATAGGTTATGTAAACGATGAAACGCAACGTCGCAGTAAGGAGATAGCTATTCGTAAAGTGAATGGTGCGGAAGCATCAAACATTCTCCGTCTGCTGGTATGTGATATTCTATATGTTTCTATTCCTTCTATTTTACTCGGAATTGTTATAGCTTATTTTATTGGGAAAGCATGGTTGGAACAGTTTGCGGAACAGGTTGATCTTAATCCGTTACTCTTTTTGGCTACGGCTTTAATTGTAGCGATTATTATTGTGGCTTGTGTGGTGCTTAAGGCATGGCATATCGCTAATGAGAATCCGGTAAATAGCATTAAG
>OHMS01000549.1_pt1 | contig 15236 bp, 21 predicted proteins | sample 1569351 | NCBI WGS metagenome assembly OHMS01 (sample SAMEA3879571, study PRJEB24766) | human gut metagenome | biome: human-associated habitat; feature: feces | place: USA | collected 1985/1987 | reverse complement strand
AGGATATTATAACGTTTTAGGAACAAAAGATGATATTTTTGATTATGCAAATTACAAATTAGAAATAGAGTGTCAAAAAAGAGAATTTATATATGTAGATTTATCAAAGATTCTAAGTAACAATCCTAATTATTTCTCAAAAAAAGATACTTTTGTGCCAAATTTAGAAGGATATGAAAAAATTTCTCAAATAATAGTTGAAAAAATGCAAAATAACTGATATAATATACCATGTAATTTTATTACTATGACTTTTTGTCATGGCGGAAGGAGAGAGAATAATGAAAAAGAATATTCATCCAAATTATGTAAAAGCTACTGTTACTTGTGCTTGCGGAAATACTTTTGAAACAGAATCAACAAAAGAAAACATTCAAGTTGAAGTATGTTCTAAATGTCATCCATTCTATACTGGAAAGCAAAGTACAGCATCTAAAAAAGGACAAGTTGAAAAATTCAACAAGAAATTTGGTTTTAGTACTGAAAAATAATGTGATAATTTCACATTTTTTTATTTGCCAGAAAAGTTAATTATAAGTTAACAAATTAATTTTCATTTATTTAAAAAGTATCGTCGCAAAGAAATAAGATGCTATAATTTTTCGAAATAAAAGTGACCAAAAATTTAATTTAAAATAATAGTTGCAACAAACTAATTTTATGTGTTATAATACCCTTGAAGTGGTGAAAATGTTAAAGATAAATAAGAAAAAAATAAAAAAAAAATTTAGAAAAATAAAAAATGACTATCTGCTAGTTGTTTCTTTCATTATGTCAAATTTAATAAATGGTCTAATTTTGAGAGGAATAACTGTAAAAAACATATTTAGCTTGCCACCATTATTTATAGATTTTGGATTACTAATACTTATATCGCTAGTAGCGCTGGCATTCAAAAGAAAAAACAGAATAAAATATTTTATGGCAATGTCATTTATATTAACGTTAGTGTGTTTAATAAATAGTGTATATTATCATTATTATAGTTCATTCGCTTCTGTAGCTCTTTTATCTAATCTTATCTATGCTAAAGATGTCGGAAATGCTATATTTGAAAATGTATTAAAACCAGTGGATTTAATATATATTTGCTGCCCATTAGCAGTTTATCTGTCATATTATTTTCTTAATAAAAAGAAGTACTTTATTAAAGAGTTAAAATCAAATAAAAAAATGATACTGTCATCAATAATTACAACATTATCATTTTGGGCTCTCGCGTCAATTATCATGCCACTCAGTGCTTGGGGAGGTTTCTATAAATTATGGAATAGAGAATCAGTTGTAATAAATTATGGTATATACATATATCAAATAGATGACATAATACAGAGTATATCTCCAAAAATAAACTCGGCATTTGGTCATGATACAGCTCTTAAAGAAACAAAAGAATATTATGAAAAACATAAGTATAAAAAAATAGAAAATGAATATACAAACATTTTTGAAGGAAAAAATGTTATAGTAATACACGCTGAGAGTATGCAAGAATTTGTTATGGAACTTAAATTCAATAATAAAGAAGTTACACCAAACTTAAATAGATTAAGTAGAGAAGGAATATTCTTTAGTAACTTTTATTCACAGGTTGGTGTAGGCACAAGCTCAGATTCAGAGTTTACCTTTAATACATCACTTATGCCATCAACCAAAGGTACAGTGTTTGTAAATTTCTTTGATAGAGAATATGTTGCAATACCAAAACTGCTAAAAGAAAAAGGTTATTACACATATAGTATGCATGCAAATACTGGAGAATTTTGGAATAGAAACATTATGCATCAAAGTTTAGGGTATGATAAATTTTATAGTAAAGATTCTTATACGATAGATGAGACAATAGGTTTAGGTTTGTCAGATAAGTCATTCTTTAGTCAATCAGTAGATATTATGAAAGAAATAAAAGAAACAGAGGGACAACCATTTTATAGTACATTAATAATGTTATCTAATCATACACCATTTAGTGATTTGGAATTAATGCCAGAATATCCAACAACAATAGATGTAAAATTAGATAATCAAACAATAACTAGAGAATATTTAAATAATACTAAATTAGGTAATTATATAAGATCAGTTCATTATGCAGATGAAGCAATTGGAGAATTCATAAATAAACTTGATAGTGAAGGATTACTTGATAACACAGTATTAGTAATATATGGCGATCATGATGCCAGAATGGATAAAGATGAATTCAATTTACTTTATAATTATGATCCAGTTAATGATCGAATAAAAGATGAAACAGATGATGGATATGTATCATTTAATGATTATGATTATGAATTAAATAAAAAAGTTCCATTTATAATATGGACTAGAGATAAGAATTTTAATAAGACGGTTGATACTCCTATGGGAATGATAGATGTACTCCCAACATTAGGAAATATGCTTGGTATACATAGTGATTATCAACTAGGTAACGATATTTTCAATTTAAAAGATAATGTAGTTACATTTATAGATGGATCATATTTGACATCAAATATATATTATAGCGCTCCAAAAGGGGAAATATATCCTATAAGTAACGATCCAATAACTGAAGAATACATACAAAATGGTATAGAACATTCATCAAATTTAATAGATATATCAAATGATATAATTTCTTATGACCTAATAAAAGAATTGAAAGAGGAAAAATCTAACTAGAAAGAAGTGAAAGAAATGATTAAGTTTGTAATTTGTGAAGATAGCGATGAAGCATTGGAAACTGCAGGTAAATATGTAATAAAAGCAATGATGAATTATGATATTGAATATAAAGTATTAAAGTTCAAAGAGTATAACAATAAATTTAAAAAGGTAATGGATGACGATACGGATATAAAAATATATATTCTGGACATAGAATTACCTACAATAAGTGGGTTAGAAATAGCCTCAGAAATAAGAGAATATGATGATGAAAGCATAATAATATTTGTTACAGCTCATTCAGAATGTAAAAATGATATATTTTATTCAAGACTTGGTGCAATAGACTTTATATCCAAGTATAATAGATATGAAGAAAGACTCGCAGATACCATAACATATGTAATAGATAAAATGTATAAAAAAAGAGTACTAAGTTTTACATACAATTATGTTCAAACAAAACTTAGATATAAAGAAATAAATTATATAGAAAAAGCCCCATCTCAAAATAAATGTATAATACATGAAGTTACTGGAGAAGAGAAATATATAACAACATCTATAGTAAAACTAAAAAGTGAGTTAAAACCAATGTTTTATCAAACACATAAATCATGTCTGGTAAATTTAGATAACGTTAGAGAAATAGACTATTCTACATCAACAATATATTTTAAAAATGGAGATACAACAAATTTGATTGCTCCTTCAGCAAGAAAGGGGTTGAAGCAAATTGTCGGAGAGTTTTAAGATGCTATTAAGTAGCACATTACTAATATTAACTTTATACACATTTGGAAGAATAATCATAGTAAATCGTAGACATAAAAACATAATGATAGATGTATTAATATTATTAGGCTTTATATTATTAAATATTTTAGTATTTAAATATACAACAGGTACAATAAAAACAATAATTACTTGTTTACTATATTCATCATTATTTTTCTGTATTTTTAATATAAAACTAAGTAAATCAGTCTTTACCTCAATAGTGTATGTAATCTTGTTAGTTATTCCAGATTTATTGATATTGTCTACAGCAATATATATTTTAGGAATTAGTAAGGAATATTATTATTCAGATTTTGCAAGTAGTCTATTAGGTAATATTTCTGTATGTTTATGCTTAGTTATAATAACATATGTTCTGAAAAAACCATTAAAGAAATTAATAAATTATAATTTATCAATGAGACTAGTTTGAAATATAACTAGTCTTTTTACATAAAAGAGCAGTACTTGTGTATTAGTATTGCTCTTTATCTAGGGCACTTTGTAGGGTTCTTATTTCGGTAAGTACTTTTTCTAATAGTTCTTCACCATTGTGAATTCTATTCATAATCATAAAATTTCTAGCTCTTACTAAATCATGATTAAGAGCTTTTATTTGTTCTAAAATAGGTTTAATCTCATCTTTATGAATAACATTATCCATATCTTCATTTATAATTTTTCTAATATATGATGATTGAGATAATCCTAATTTTTTAACTTTATTTTTAAATCTAATTTGTTCTTCTTCGTTTATAAATACATTAATTTTTATATTTCTTTTTCTCATTTTTTCATCCTTTCTATAATTTTTAGGGTTTGGGACTTGTCCCATAGGTTAGGCAAATGTTAGGAGTACATTTGCAGTGCTGGCTAAGACAATTTTATTCTATTTGTCCTCACACTTTTTCATTAAATATAAGTTCTTTTAAAACAATTTCTTCTGCAATATTTTTATAATTATTCATCTTTTGTACCCACAATAATTGGTTTTCTTCCTTTAAATTCTCATTTAAATCTTTATCTTTTTCAGCAAGTTCATTTATTAATAATTTTAATTTTTCTTCTGCTTCTTTACCGACTGAAAAAAGAAAAGTATATAGTTTGTCCTCAATAATTAGTCTTTGATATAAAACTTTATTATTCTTTTTTAGATAATCAAGTTTTAATAATCCATATTTGTTAAGATTTTTAATTTCATCCTTTGTAATAATTTTTCTCATTTTTCATCTCTCCGTTTCTTTGCTTTTATTATAGTTATCTATAAAATCTACATTTTTAGTTTTACTATTGTATTTAAAATAGCCAATATCATTATTTGTATCTATAACTTTAATTGTATATCTATCAATTAAATAAATAGCAATAGCATCAGTATTAAAAGTATCTTTTAAGTAGTTTAAAACTTTATATTGTTCTATTGTATTAACCTGATTTTTAATAATATTATTTTTATTTAACAATTTCATAATTGGTAAGTCCATTCTTTAACATACTTCAGTTTTAGGTATTAACATTACTTGGTCTATAATAGTTTCATTACTATACAAAGGGCAATGAATAATACCATCATAATAGAAATGTTCTGATGCTAGTGTAAGTAATATCTTTCTTTCATCATTTGAATATTCATTCTTTTCTAACTTTTGAAGTGATAAAACATAGTAGTTTTTAGAATAATCATTAAGTTCATCAGTAGTTATTAACTCTTGATATTTGATACCAATATTATTGTTCTTTAAAATATCATTTAGATATTCTAAATACTCTTTACAACTTCTAGATATAAATTCATCAGTAAACTTAATATTTTTGATTTCAATGTTGTAGTTTTTATCTCTTGTAATTTCTATTTGTGATACAAGTTTATTTAATATATCTCTTTTTGCTTTACGATTTAAGCTATCCCACATAAAGGAAAAGCCAAGTTTATTAAATAACAAATAATCTTCTTCTTTTTTGTAATCAAGTTTTTTAAGTAGTTCCACTGTATATTCTTTGAAGTCATCATTAGGATCTAGTAATTGCTTTTTCTTATTTAATTTCTCAATTTCTTTTTTGATAACTTCGTTTTTATGGTTGATAGCATCTACATTTAAGTTTGATGATAGGTATAAATCTACTAACTTCTTTTCTTGAATTTTTAGTTTTTCTATTGCTTTATCAATATCACTTATGTCTTTTGATTTAGTTGAGTTTGATACAATTATTTCATTATTCATATCATACATATATCTAGTTAGTTCATTTAAAACTCTTCCTAATTTCTTTTCAATCTTGTCAGAACTATAATGAAGTCCTTTTGCTTTACAATTAACATTTTTGCAAGTTAAATGGTAGTATTCTTTTTTATTTGATGTTCCACTATATTTATAAGAAATAGTAGAAGATAAAATATTACCACATTCAGGGCATTTAATTAAAGAAGTAAATAAATGTATATGTTCTCCGTAATTAGGATGTTTATTTTTCTCTAAATTCTTTCTAGTAATGTTCCAAGTCTTTAAATCAATAATTGGTTCACAGTAATTTTCAACTTTTAGTATATCTTCAGGTTTTCTTTTATATTTGCCATATTCAAATATTCCAATATAAATAGAATTAGTTAGTATTTTATAAACTCTATCAGCTTTCCATTTACCATGACTTAAATAAGCATTATTATTTTTCATAATAGTAGCAATATTTCTTGTTGAATGTCTTTCTTTACATAGTTCAAATATTTCTTTAACAACTTCAGCTTCAATAGGTTCAATTTCTAAATGACCTGTTTCTTTGTTTCTTATATATCCATAAGGTGCTTTACTAGGGTGAATATGTTCCATAGCCATTTCTTCCATAGCTCTTTTTGTTCTTGCTCCAATTTCTTTTCTTTCTCTTTGACCAAACACTAAATTCATTCCATAAATCATTTCACCATTAGCAGTACTTACATCAAATGGTTCAAGTATTAGTTCTAATTTAACATCGTGTTCTTCTAAATAATTAAGTAGCCAAAATCCATCATAATTACTTCTTGTAAGTCTATCTACTTTAATAGCAACTAATTTATCAATCTTCTTTGATTTAATGTCTTTTAATAATCTTTGCATTTCTGGTCTCATTAAATCTTTTCCTGAATGACCGGCATCATTATAAACATCAATGATGTCATAGTTTTTCTTTTCACAGTATTCTTTAATCATTCTAAGTTGTGAATCAATAGAATATCCATTATCTTTTTGGTCGTCAGTTGAAACTCTAACATAAACTCCACATCTCACAAAATCATCTCCTTTCTTTTATATTTGAGAGAAGTTATCCTCTCACTCGTTTGGCACTTTATAAGCAAAAAGTTAAGTGTAAAATTACAATTTCTTCAAAATTTTACATATTTCTTGCAACGTATATTTTTCATTATGTTCTTTTACATAAAATTGTTTATTAGATATTTCATTAACTTTGTACTCATAAATAGTGAGTTTTTTAGGAGATAATATTAAGTATTCAGTAGGTTCGATAAACTTTAAATTTGTGTTTTCAAGAATTTTAACCTTGCCATTTCTCGTTTTAAAGTCATAGCATTTAATAATATCAATAATAGTTGAGTTAGGTTTTAATCTTTCTATTGTTTTAAAATTAAGCATTAAAAAATGTCCTCCTTCCTAGAAAGAGAACATCTATATATGTCTTCCAAGCTAACAGTGAGTTAGATTTTAGACATTAAAAAACTTACAACACCATAATAGGTTCGTAAGTTGTATTCAATTGGAGCAAGTGAGCAGTATTGCTCTATATATAAAATTGTCGGAAAGGGCTTTTTGTATTATTTTGTATTATATGATTTAAATGATAATTTAATTGCTTATTTTGATACTCTTACCGAATTTAAAAGTCATTTTCATTATGAGATTAAGGAATTAAATAGAAAATTTAAAAATAGTAGATCTAATTTTATTTTATTTAATATTGAAAATAAAAAATATAAACTTTACAAGTTTAGTTAAGGAGGTGTTATTTATGGAAGATTTCTTTATACGATTGTTATTCTTTTTAATTGGCATCCTTTATAGTATTTTATTAGATTTATTTGTTGAACCTACTAGAATAAGATGGCGTAAGCAAGCTAATTACGATTGTAAAAATTGTAAAGTCTGGGATTGTCCAGTTCATAGATGTAATAAACAAAAGAAAAAATTAAAAAATATAGATTAAAATTCTATATTTTTTTTTGCAAAGGTGGAGATAGATTTTTTTGGTGTTACTCTTATTATAGAAAGGAGTAAAGAAATGAAAAATAAAACAAACATACTTCGCGTTTACCATAATAGTTTTACAAATAAAGAAACTGGCGAAGTTATTGAATATGCTGGGTTAGATATTTTAGTTCCTGTAAATTCTGATAAAGAAGTTGGTCATAAAGTAGAACATTTAAACTTTAAAGCTAAATATTATCAGAATTTAGTAGATATCTACTCAAAAGGTCAACCTGTAGAATTAGAGACTGAACTAGTTCAAGTTGATGATAAGGGAACATATAAGAAAAAATTAATTTCAGTCAATGATTTAAAAGTAAATGCTTAACTCGAAAGAGTTTGCAGATAAATGTGTAAAGTGTAGTATTTTCTATCTTGTTTGCGTAATTGGAAGTTAATATCATTTACACTACACTTTACATAAAAAATAGATCCGTTAGGGTCAGAAAGGAGATTTGTTTATGGATAACACTACGACTTCGACTTCTGGTTCTGTACTAACCGCAACTCAAAAAAGTGCAATTAGAACTTCACTTACTAGTTTCGGAAATAGTATTCTAGATACCTTTATTGATTTATTACCAGCAATGGCTTTAATTGCTGCCGTATTCTTCGTAATCGGTATTATCAGAAGCAAAGTTAACTAATATAGGGCTTTGTCCCTATTTTTTAAAGGAGGAATTTATGGAAAATGTTTTAAATTTTATTATTAGTTTATTTTTTACCTATTTATTAATTAATTTATTTCAAATAGTTTTAAAGAAACTTGCGTTATTTATAAAAAAACAAATTATCAAGTATAAAAAGAAAAAGATACTTGGAAAAATTGATGAAGTCGAATTGTTAGATGTCATAAACAATGTTAAATAAATATGTTTGATTTAGTCTATTTACTGATTATGGATTTATTTAATTATTTACCGGCCTTTGTAGTAATAACAATTTGCTTCAATATTATTGGTCAATACATAAGGAGGAGTTAAATGATATATGTACCAGATTTAGAAAATTATAATTGTTTTGTAGTACAAAGTGAGGGAGTGATTAGAGCTTATGAAAATATACCAGAATATAATACTTCTAGTAATTATCGTGATTACTTTATTAATTCAAGTTATATTTACAAAGATGGCACTCAAAATTTTGGCAGTTCATCATACTACGGCTTACCGGTATGCCTTGATAATGCTAAACTTACTAATGCTATTAGTTATCGTCTTGATTTTGATAAAATACTTGTATGTTTTGTTATATTAGTTGGTTTATTTTACTTTATAGTTGCAAAGATGATTAGATCATTATTCTTTGGAGGTAAATATTCATGAAAAAGTTGTTATTAAGTTTATTTGCTATTATTAGCACCTTTTTTATTATTCAAAATGTTAATGCTGCTGCTTATAATTTTAATAATCTTAAATTAACCGATGATGTTTCAGGTGCTAGTGGTTTTTGGACTACTAATAGTCCCGGTTTTTATTTTAATACTAGTGGCTATAGAACAATTGATTTTGAAACTGATAATGTTGGTACTTTACTTAATAGTGTAAATTATCAATATGGTTTTATTAGTTATTGTAGTTATGATAATATTTATGAAACTTATAGACAAAATGGTAATTATTCAGAAGAAATGCAAATGTTTGATACTTATGTGAAATCATCTATTTATAATTCATCTATTCCTTGTACAATAAAATATATTACTTGGAAATTTAAATATAATTGTGGTGCAAATGGTACTAATTGTTTTGCTGCTCCTCGTTTTAAATTTTATGGTGATGTTAGTGATTACTCTTTACGTTCTTATGGTTTTACAAAAGAACCTTTACAAATTGATACTACTAATGGTCAAATTTTAAATCAAAATGCTACTATTATTTCACAAAATCAAACTATTATTAATAATTCTGATAATATAAAAAGTACTACAGAAGATATTAAAGGATCATTAAATGATGACTCTATAGATACTAGTCAGTCAGATAGTTTCTTTGATGGCTTTAATAATGAAGATAATTTATTAACTAGTGTTGTTCTTTTTCCTATTCAGATTTTAAATAATGTTGATGCAACTTGTACACCTCTTACATTACCTTTTGAAAGTGATAAAATGAAAGCAAATGATTATTCTTTGCCTTGTGGCGATACATTGTTCTGGAATAAACCAAAGGTAGCTGAATTTAAAAAGTTTTGGAATTTTATTGTTGGTGCACCTATTATTTATGGTTGTTTACTTTGGTCATTTAAGACTATTCAAAAGTTAAAAAATCCATTTGACAATGAAGTGGAGATGATAGAATTATGATCAAGAAAATTATTAATGGTATATTTAAATTAGTAATTAGTTTATGTAATTCATTATTAAACCCTATTGATAATGTTATTGGTAAACTTATCCCAGGTTATGATACTGCAACTGAATACTTAACCTCTTTTACGGCTTTTATTAAAAATTTCGAAGTTTGGGTTATTAGTTATCTAGGACTTAGTTCAGTAGTATTAACAACTGTTAAAGCGACTGTTACTTTTGTACTTACCATTACATTGACAGTACATTCTATTAAACAAGCAATATCTTGGTATAATGCTTTAAAATTATAAGGAGGAAAAAATTATGTATCTAATTATTGGCTTAATTTTATTAATTTTTATAATTATAAAATTTAGACTATTAATCAACTTCAAATCGTTTTTTAAGCGAGGTTTTAGACCCAAACGAGGTAAATGGGGTATCTATTGCTATCATGGCTCACAAGGCAAAGGAAAGACCTTTTCTTTGACTGAATATGTTGTTACTCATAAAGATAAATCAATTTATTACTCAAATTATCATCTTAATGGAATTGAATACAACTTTTACACTGGTTTTGATGGTTTAATGAGAATAAAGGATGATTTAGATAATGGTAAGATAATTGTACCTAAAGGAAAGCAATTAGTTATTATTTATGATGAAATATTTACAGAACTTATGAAAGGATCCAAATTATCAAAACCTGTATTAGATTTCTTATGTCAAATGAGAAAAAGACACATTATATTCTTAACAACTGCACAATATTGGAGTGAAATACCCATCTCATTTAGAAGATTTTGCAGATATGCAATAAAATGCTCTACAATTCCACTTCTTTTTAATGGTATCTTAATAAAGAAATTTGAGGATGCCGAAAATATGAAATGGGATGAAAGAGAAATGGACTTCGTTGCCCCACTTATTAAGACTCAGATTAGTAAGTATCGTCTTGATGTTTCTAAAGCTTATGATACATTCGAACGCGTTACTTCTTCGCCATGTGAAGCGAAGAAGTAATGTGTTCTTCAGCATACCCTAAAACTTCCTTGTTTTACATCTCTGTAAAATTAGTTAGAAATGAAAAAATATATAAAAAAATCCGTTAGGATTTTTAATCGGGGTACTTAACCGCTGTGTATTCGCCTTTTCTTCATTGCTTTTCTCTAAAGGATACACACGAAGTTAAGTAGTTAGGGGTCTTAACCCCTAACACTTCTTTGATTTACTTCTCTGTTAAAAAGAAAGGTAGTTTATATGAATAATTTATTTTGTAGACAATCAGTTAAGAATGCAACTTATACTGAGGAAAAATATCATCGTAGAATAGCAGTAGGTCAAAGTGACCTGGTTAATCTATTACTTGATACTAATATCATAATTGCAAGTAATCGAAAAAAGTTCAATGCAAAATTAGTCAAATGTGGAAATTATTACCGGTTTTTCTTTCACGATAATTATTCTGCTTATTCTGATCCTGATTATGAGAAAACTTACATCGATGGTAAAAAAGATCTAGATTATGATGGTAGCGAGGAAGATTCAGATAAAACACCGAAGTTAAAAGAAATTTCAAAAAACAATTTATATCGTACTCGTAGTTCTTTGACTCAAATTATTAAATCGAATGAAAGTGAATTTAAAACATTCATTACCCTTACATTTGACCAGAAAAGAAATACAATTGACATAAATAATATACAAGATTGCAATAAAAAATTTCATACCTGGATTACTTACATTAAGCAATTATTTCCAGATTTCAAATATGTTGGTGTTCCTGAATTTCAAAAAAGAGGTGCCGTACATTACCATTTACTTACAAATATTGCTTATGACTCTGATTTGCTTACTAAAGAGCGTAAAATATGGTCGCCGAAGAAAAAAACTAATAAGATTGGTAAAGATGTCAAGGGTTGGTCTTATGGCCACAACATGGCTATTAATTTAGATAATTTCAATGTTATTGGTTATCTTACCAAGTATTTACAAAAGGATGTTGATAATCGGTTGTTTGGTCAAAGAAAGTATTTCCACTCTAGAAATTTAAAAAAGCCAGAAACTTATTACCTGGATTTAAATGATATGAGATTTAGAGAGTTCGAAGAATTCTATAAGGCTAGTAATTTAAAGATAGTTTATGATACTTATTATTATCAAGAATATTCAAATAATTTAGTCCATTGTGTTGAATTTTTAGAAGAAACTTGTTAAAATTTAATTGTACAAGGTAGGTGATCATTTGACAAATACTGAAAAATCTTTATAATAGTTCGCCAAGAGGTGAATTTAAATGAATTTCGAAGTCGCATTCGAAGAATGGAAAATCTATGCTTCAAAACGGCATAAAAAACAAAGTTTTGATACACTTACAAAGAAAACTAACAAATTTATTTTACCCTATTTTAAAGGTAAAGACATTTTTTCTATTACAAAGGTTGATTACATTAATTGGCAAAATACTATTTTAGAATTTAATTTCAAAAATAGTTATAATCAGTTATTACATTCTTGTTTTTGTCAATTTTTAAGTTTTTGCCAATTGTATTATGATTTGGATTTTAATGTTGCTAAAATTGTTGGTGGCTTTCCAAAACATAATGAGGAAAAAAATACCGATTATTATACTTTATCTGAATTTAAAAAATTTATTAAATGTGTTGATAATGTAGTTTATAAACAATTCTTTACTTTATTATTTTTTACTGGGTTAAGACCTAGTGAAGCAATGGCATTGCGTTTTATCGATTTAGAGAATGGTTTTCTATATGTTCGACATAATATTCAAAGAAAAGGTAAAAGGCTTCTAGATACGCCAAAAAATAGTTCTAGTATTAGAAAAATTATGTTAGATCGTAAATTATTTAGGGATTTAATGAAATTAAAAAAAGTTTATTTTGCAAGTTATAATAACTTTAATGATAATTTCTTTGTTTTTGGTGGTGAAAAACCACTTGCTCCTACTAGTATTGATAGGTATAAGATGAAAGCTTGTGATAAGGCTAATATAAGGCCTATTACTCAACATCAATTTAGACATAGTCACGCAACTTTACTTGTTGATAAAGGTTTTCCTATTACTGTAGTTTCTAAACGATTAGGTCATAGTAAAACCAGTACTACACTTGATTATTATGTACATAATTCTTTAGTCAATGAAAAAAGAGTGGTCGCAACACTCAATTTTCTTAGGTTTTGATACCTATACAAAAAAAACTCTATATTTAAACTAAATCTAGTTTAAATCTTATTTGGGGCGAAATAAGGGAGTCGAACCCTTGCATAATAGAGCCACAATCTACCGTGTTAACCACTTCACCAATTCCGCCATAAGATATATACTATACTACCAAAAAAAAAGGTATTTGGCAAGCACTTTTGCTAAATTAATCCCTCTTTTTCGATTAAATCTTTCATTTTAAATTTGATTCTCTTTATAGCATTATCAATTTGTTTGGGAGATTTATCCATAATTTTTGCTATTTCATTATATGAAAAGTTATTTACCATATAATTAAACACCGTATACTCAAATTCAGATAAATTATTTTTTGCAAGCATATAGATTTTATTGGAATTTTCTTTTTCCATTAAACTATGTAAAGGGTTTGATTTATTTTCATCAGATAAAAGATTTTTAGGAGTTATATTATCATCACTAACTAAAAAATCTAGTGATAAAGATTCATTTATTGTTTGTTGCTTTCCACTCATAGCGTGTCTTATATAATTTAAAAGTCTTCGTTCAATACATACATATAAAAATGTTTTTAAGGATGCATATTTAGTCGAGGTAAACGAATGAATTCCATCACTAAAAGCATATAAAGCCTCACATTTTATTTCATCATAATTAATTCTATAATATCTAATTGCTCTTTGATACTTTTTTATTAATATATCAACTAAATAAGAATATTTATCATAAATAATATTTCTAACATTTTCATCATTTTCCTCGAGCAAAGTTATAAGTTCTACATCATCAATATCATTGTAATCCATTAATCATCCATCCTATATATTAATATTCCCGCAGAAACTGAGGCATTTAAACTATTAATTTTTCCCTTCATTGGTATTCCTACGACAACATCACTATTTTTCTTAACTCCAGAACTTATTCCTAAACCTTCATTACCAATAACTAATACTTTCTTATTAGCATAAGATACTTTTCGATAATCTTCTCCATCCATATCTGCACAATATACAAAATAATTCATTTCTTTTAACTTGTTAATTGTATTTATTAAATTTGTTACCATTACAATTTTAACATTATCAATAGCACCCTCACTAGTTTTATAAACAGTATCATTTACTAGAACACTCCTGTCTTTTGGGATAATAATAGTTTTAATACCTTTACTCTCGCAAGTTCTAATTATAGCACCAAAATTGTGGGGATCAGTTAAGTGATCAAGCATAACAATAAAATCACCTTCAATATCATCAAAAGTGTAATATGAATAATCAAAAATATCTAAAACAATGCCTTGATGAACACCACCAACCATTTTATCAAGTCTATTTTTATCAACATATTCATATTTAATGTTATTTTCTTTTAAATATGCCATATAATCATTTCTTGAAATATAAGCCTTCTTTATTTTACTTCTATCAATTTCATATAAAACATTTTTGCCATAAACTAGCATAAGATCACTTCCTTTTGCCATTTAATTATATCATATCTTTTATTTTTTTGTATAAATTCTTTGCATATTTATTTCCATATTATTACTTTCTGGGTTAAAATTTGTTAGGTAATATAGTTCTCCGAAATCTGAAATTGTATAATACATTGAATCTTTACCATTATCAAAATGAATAGGTACTCCAGTCCAATTTTCTAAATTGTATTCTGTATCATCTACTAAAACATCTGTATTATTTACAGCTAATTTAGGTGTATGAACTTGATTAAATTTTTTTGAAATATCTCCGATATTTTTTTCAATAAATATACATTTTTTATGCATTTCACTTACTGAATTAACTGCAGAGTATATTGCAGGATTAAAAATAATACTTTCTTGAAATAGTTTAATAAACGATATTGCCTCATTTATTTCAGACGATGCATTTAATAAATAATCCCAGTCCATACTTTTAAAAAAATTTTCTACAACTTTTTCATCTTCTTCATTTGATTTACTATGCAAATTTATATCTATGCCATGTAACCTTAAAAGCAAATATGAACAGTGCCTCATGGTATCCTTAATGACACCATCAAAATCAAAATAAATATCTAATTTATTTATATT
>OHMS01000536.1_pt1 | contig 15610 bp, 9 predicted proteins | sample 1569351 | NCBI WGS metagenome assembly OHMS01 (sample SAMEA3879571, study PRJEB24766) | human gut metagenome | biome: human-associated habitat; feature: feces | place: USA | collected 1985/1987 | reverse complement strand
AGGAATCTATGAACCAGACGGAAATATCCGGCGTTGTACGCATTGCGCTGAACATTATTAAATATACGCTTATTATAGAATTGTTCTTTGGTACAATTATGGCGTTATATTTTATGTTTGTGAAGGGTCTTGGTATTAAGGGTGTTTATTTTGGATATTGGCATTCAGTGTCTGCTTTTTGCAACGCCGGTTTTGAACTGATGGGCGATTATAAAAGCTTGATTGATTACCGTGGAGATGTTCTTATTAATGTATGTATTATGTTATTGATTACATTGGGTGGTCTTGGGTTTGTAGTGCTTGAAGATTTACGCAGGGGATTTAAGTGGAAACGTTTTGCACTTCAAACCAAAATAGTTCTTTTAACAACATTAGGGCTTAATGTAATCGGTACAATACTAATATGGCTTTTTGAAGCTAATAATCCTTATACTATTGGAAATTTGCCGCAGAAAGAAGCTTTTTTGGCATCTTTATTCCAGACGGTTTCGGCACGTACAGCTGGATTTAACACAGTTGATTTGGCATATCTTCATGATAGCAGTATGCTTATATTAATTATTTGGATGTTCATTGGCGCAGGCAGCGGTTCTACCGGCGGTGGCATTAAAATGACAACTTTTGTTGTTTTAATGACATCTGTTTGGACTATGTTGCGCGGTAAGCGTGATGTTGTGATGTTTGGTCGCCGTATTGACGAAAAAATAGTCGATAAGTCATTTGTTATAACAGTTTTATGCCTTTTATGGGTTATTATAGCAGTTATGATACTTGTGGTTTTATCTAATGGCGAACATTCCTTTATAGAAATCTTATTTGAAGTTATGTCCGGATTTGGAACGGTAGGGTTAGGCATCGGCATTACGCCGGGATGGGAACCACTTGGAAAATTAGTGTTAATTTTAACCATGTACATAGGCCGCATCGGAATTTTAACTTTCCTTTTAAGCTTTTTAAGTGCCGGTACCAACAAAATCCGCTATCCGTCGGAGCATATTAATATTGGTTAATGGGGTGTAAACAATGGCAAAAAAAAATAAAGAAAGACAATTTGCGGTGCTGGGGCTGGGGCGCTTTGGCACCAGCGTGGCACTTACGCTGCATGAGCTTGGCTACCAGGTTTTGGGCGTTGACAGTGATGAAGAAATTGTGCAGGATTTGTCGCACGAGCTGACGCATGTTGTAAGTGCGGATGCTTCTGACGAAAACACCCTGCGCAGCCTTGGCATTAATAACTACGAGGTTGTTATTGTAGGCATCGGCCCGCTTGAAGACAACCTTTTAACAACGCTGAACCTTAAGGAAATGGGCGTGCCGTTTGTTGCCGTAAAAGCAACCAGTGCCGTACACGGCAAAATGCTTGAAAAAATCGGCGCCGATAAAATTATTTACCCTGAACGCGACATGGGCAAGCGCGTTGCCCATAACCTTATTTCCAGCAGCATTGTTGACTACATTGAAATGAGCAACAACATCAGCCTTATGAGTACGAATATTCCACATTCGCTGGTTGGCAAAAACCTTATCGAATCCGATTTGCGTAAACGTTACAATGTTAACGTTGTTGCCATCAAGCACGAAGGCGTAACTTATATTAACCCGAAACCGACGCAGGTTTTGGAAGAAGGCGATGAGATGATTGTTATAGGCGAGCATCAGAACATTAAAGCCTTAGAGGAAATTGTTTAATGAAAGAGATTACAAGCCTTGGCAACGCCGTTGTTAAGGATGTGTGCAATTTAAAACAGAAAAAGTACCGCGAACGCAGCGGCAGTTTTGTTGTTGAAGGCCTGCGCGCCGTTGAAGAAGCGGTGCGTTATGCCGCTGTGCAGAAGATTTTTGCCGTGCCTGATACTGCAAATAACAGGCTGGCGCAGCTTTTGGCTGATGCTGCCGCAAAAAATATTGAGCTTTACAGCGTAACGGAACAGGTTATGAAAAAAATGAGCGACACGGAAGCGCCGCAGGGTGTTTTGGCGGTGTGCAGCAAGCCGCAGGGTTTTATAGTGGCAGACGGTACTGTGCTTGTGCTTGACCGTGTGGCTGACCCCGGCAATGTCGGTACGTTAATCCGTACGGCGGAAGCGGCAGGCATTGCAGCGGTTGTTTTGCTGGCGGGCTGCGCCGATGCTTATGCGCCAAAAACAGTGCGCTCCACCATGGGCTCGCTTTTGCGCATGCCTGTTTTGTGCGATATGCCGGAAGCTGAGTTTACCGGCTGGGCGCATAAAAACAATTACGAAATTATGGTTACCTGCCTTGACGGCGCACAAAACCTGTATGAGGCAGAGTTTGGCGCGCGCACGGCCATAGTTGTGGGCAGCGAGGCTTACGGCGCTTCGGAAAGTTTAAAGGCTGCCGCTGCCAAAAGGGTGTTTATACCGATGCAGGGCAGGGCAGAATCGCTTAATGCGGCAGTGGCAGGGGGCATAGTTATGTTTGAAGCCATGCGCCGCCGTCTTGCAACAAAATAAAGGCTGTGTTATAATAATACACGTCAATTTATAAAATTTGTGCTATGAAAAAGAGAGTAGGCATAAACTGCGACGCAGAGAGCAGGGCCATGGCTGAAAGCCCCGTGATACAGGTTGTGCCGAAGTTCACTTTGGAGCATCCGTTTTGAAAATAAGTAGGAACGGCGTTTGCCGCGTTAAGGCGTTATGAGGTACAAAACAGGGTGGTACCGCGGAAGTTATGCAGCTTTCGCCCCTTTGAAGGGGCGGAGGCTTTTTTTATTTTTACCGCCTGCCCCTGAATGCTGAATTTTGGGAGGTTAAGTATGAGAGAAGAACTGCAAGCACTTAAAGAGCAGGCGCTTAAAGAGCTGGAAACAGCTGCAAGCGTGGACGCGCTGAAAGATTTGCGCGTTAAGTATCTTGGCAAAAAAGGCCATATGACTGACATCCTGCGCGGCATGGGCAGCCTGCCGGCAGAAGAAAGACCGAAAATCGGCCAGATTGTAAACGAAGTAAAAAAGGTTTTGGAAGAAGCTATTGCCGCCAAAGCCGAAGTTTTGGAAGCTGAAGCATTAAAACAGCGCCTTGCCAACGAAAAGGTAGACATTACGCTGCCCGGCCGCAAACCGCAGTGCGGGCATCTGCACCCCATTACGCTGACGATGCGCGAAATTAAAAAGATTTTTATGCGCATGGGCTTTGAAGTTCTGGAAGGGCCGCAGATTGAAAGCGATTACTATAACTTTGAAGCGTTGAACCTGCCGAAAGACCATCCGGCAAGGGATATGCAGGATACTTTTTATATTACCGAAGACATTTTGCTGCGCACTCAGACTTCGCCTATGCAGGCGCGCAAAATGCAGGCAAGCGTGCCGGATTCCCCAATCCGCATGATTTCGCCTGGCACCGTATACCGCAACGACTACGATGCAACCCATTCGCCTATGTTCCATCAGGTTGAAGGTTTGGTGCTGGGCAAGGATATCAGCCTTGCCGATTTAAAAGGAACGCTGGAAACCTTCTGCAAGGAAATGTTCGGCAGCAGCGTAAGCATCCGCCTGCGCCCGAGTTATTTCCCGTTTACCGAACCGAGTGCGGAAGTTGATATTTCCTGCGTTATTTGCGGCGGTAAGGGCTGCCGTGTATGCAAAAACAGCGGCTGGCTGGAAATTTTAGGCAGCGGCATGGTACACCCCAACGTACTGCGCATGAGCGGCTACGACCCCGAAAAAACCAGCGGCTATGCCTTTGGCATGGGCGTAGAACGTATTGCCATGCTTAAATACGGCATTGACGATTTGCGTTTGTTCTTTGAAAATGATTTGCGGTTCATCCGCCAGTTTAAATAAGGAGGGGTACCATGTTAGCATCTGTTGATTGGCTTAAACAATATGTAGATATTGATGTCACTCCTGAGGAGCTGGCTGAAAAACTGACCCGCGTAGGGCTGGAGGTTGAAAGCGTAAACCATCTCGGTGAAGGGCTGGAAGGCGTTGTTACAGGCAAGGTAACGCATATTGAGCGCCATCCTAACTCTGACCATTTGTGGATTTGCAAAATGGATGTCGGCGGGCCGGAAATTCTGCAAATTTTAACCGGTGCGCAGAATGTTCACCAATATGATATGGTGCCGGTAGCAGTTATCGGCTCTCATCTGCCGAACGGCATGACGCTTAAAAAAGCAAAAATGCGTGGCCTTGATTCCTTTGGTATGCTGTGCAGTGCGGCTGAACTTGGCATTGACGCCAAACTTTTGCTGCCGGAACAGCGCGAAGGCATTTTCATCCTGCCGCCGGATACTCCGGTTGGCGTGGATATTAAAAAAGTGCTCGGCCTTGACGACGTAGTGCTTGATATTGACCTTACCGCCAACCGCGGCGACTGCACCAATATTATCGGCCTGGCGCGTGAAGCTGCTGCCGTGCTTGGCAAAGAACTGCGCATGCCGGATATGAGCGTTAAGGAAGCTGCCGGCGGCAGTGCTGCTGATATGGCTGCCATTGAAGTTAACGCTAAAGATTTGTGCAGCCGTTTTGCAGTGCGCGTGCTGAAAAACATTAAAATCGGGCCCAGCCCGGAATGGATGCAGAAACACCTGCGTGCCTGCGGTATGCGCCCGATAAGCAATGTTGTTGACGTAACCAACTATGTAATGCTGGAACTTGGCCAGCCGATGCATGCTTATGATTATGACAAGGTAGGCGGGCATAAACTTATTGTGCGCCGCGCCGCAGACGGTGAAAAACTGGTAACCCTGGACGGGCAGGAACGCATTTTAACCACGGACATGATTACCATTGCCGACCCTGACCATGCTGTTGGCCTTGGCGGCGTTATGGGCGGTTTGGAAACCGAAGTTACCGGCGAAACCGTTAACGTAATGCTGGAAGCAGCAACCTTTAACGGGCCTTCCATCCGCCGTACTTCCAAAGCACTGGGGCTGCGCAGTGAAGCCTCCGGCCGTTTTGAACGCGGCGTAGATACTGTGCTGAACCATAATGCTTTAAACCGTGCCGTACACCTGTTGGAACAGATGGGTGCCTGCGAAACGGTTTGCGGCATTGTAGAAGATTATCCGGAAGAAGTTAAACCGGACGTTATCCGCGTAACGCCGCAGGCTATTAACAGCCGTATCGGCGTGGAAATTGCCGCTGAAGAAATGGTTGATATTCTTAAAAAATTACAGTTCGGCGTGGAATACGACGGTGGCGTATTAACCGTTACCGCTCCTTCCTGGCGTTATGACATCAGCTGTGACGCCGACATCAGCGAAGAAATTGCCAGAATGCATTCTTATGACAAGATTGAATCGCATAATCCGGATTTGCCGCTGGTACAGGGCCGTCAGGCTGTAATTGACGATGTATGCGAAGAAATTGAGGATTATCTTGTTGCTGCCGGTTTGAACGAAGTTATGACTTACAGCTTCATTAACCCCAATTCTTTTGATAAAATTCTGCTGGACGAAGCAGACAGCCGCCGCGGCGCCATTGAACTTATGAACCCGCTGAGCGATGAATTTAAGGTAATGCGCACCAGCATGCTGCCGGGTATTCTTAATACGGCAGCTTATAATCAGGCCCGCCAGGCAGAATCCGTTAAGATTTTTGAAATCGGCAAGGTATTTTTGCCCAAGGCTCTGCCGCTTAAAGAACTGCCGGAAGAGAAACCTGTTTTATGTGCCGTACTTGCCGGAAGACGCAGCAGCATTAACTGGACTGAAACCAAAGACGAAGTTGATTTTTACGATATGAAGGGCGCAGTGGAAGGCCTTTTGGAAAATTTGCAGATTACAGGCGCAAAATATGTGCCGGTGGCTCAGCCTTACCTGCACCCCGGCAAGAGCTGTGCCGTTGAATACGAAGGCAGGGTAATTGGCTGGTTTGGCGAACTGCACCCGACCGTTGCCGGAAACTACGGCCTTAACGGCAGCGTATGCGTGCTGGAGCTGGAAGTTGAACCGCTTGTTGCAAGTGCATCTCATGTACCGCAGTTTGTACATCTGCCCAAATATCCTGCAACTTCGCGCGATATTGCGGTTGTTGTACCGCTGGAGGTTGCCATGGAAGAACTGGAGGCAGTTATCCGCGCTAATGCTGGCAGCCTGCTGAAACAGGTAAAAGTATTTGACGTTTACACCGGTAAACAGGTGGAAGCAGGTTATAAATCCATGGCGTTCAACTTAACATTCCAGGCAGACGACCGTACTTTAACGGATGAAGAAATTGATGCCGTTATTAAAAATGTTGTGGAAAAAGTTGGCGAAGCCTACAAAGCTAAATTAAGAGATTAATTTTAATATTTATGGCAAAGTGCCGCCGGGTTTATTCCGGCGGTTTTTGCTGTTTTAAGGCAAATTTTTAAAGCCTGTGCCCTTAAAAGTTGCCGCGGCGGCGATAAAAGTTTATAATTAATTTAAAAGAACACGGAAAGAAGGTGCGTTTATGAAACTTTATGTATGGCGCCATAACAAAACCTACCATAGCCACAGCATGATACAGGAACCCTGCGTTAACACGGAATTTTACCTTGATGCCATTGCCATTGTGGCGGCAGAAAGCCTTGAAGAAGCGCTTAAACTGTTGGAGGAGCAGCATAAAGGCTGGCGCACGGAGGATTTGCGTGAACTTGAACCTACTGTTTACAGTCTTGATGAAGGTAAAGTTATTTTTACCGAACTGAGAGGCTCAATCGCCTAAAAGGAGTGTAAAAATGCCGGCAGAAATTGAAATAAAACTTAATATTGGGGCGGAGGCTTTGCAAAAACTGCTTGCTTCTCCGCTTGTAGCGGATAAAATTATCGGCGGCAGCGAAGCCGTACACCACCTTGAAACATCGTATTACGATACGCCGTCTTTTAAACTGATGCACAGCGGCATTGCTTACCGTGTGCGCAAAAACGGCACTAAATACGAAGCAACCATTAAAACGGAAAAAGAAGCTCACGGCGGGTTTTCCAGCCGCAACGAATATAATGTTGATTTGCCTGACGGCAAGCCTGTTTTGCAGGGGTTTAAAGAAGAAGGCTTTGATACGGATTTGGAAAAACTTATTGCCGGTGAGCAGCTTGTAAAACTGTTTACCGTTGATGTTGAGCGCAGGCTGTGCCTGCTTAAAATAAGCGCGGCTACGACGGTGGAGCTGGCGGTTGACCGCGGCAAAATTATTTCCGGCATAACCGGAAATGAATGTGCTGTTAACGAAACGGAACTGGAAATTAAAAGCGGCACCAAAGAAGACCTGCTTGCCTATGCAGGGCAGATTGCAAACCTGGTGCCTGTAACACCGGAAAACCGCAGCAAGTATGAGCGCGGTATGAAGCTGTGCGGTATAAATTTAACAAAGCCCGCAAAATAAAAAAACGGTATTGCCGTAAAGGCAATACCGTTTTTTTGTATATATAGTGTTAAATTTTAAAATAAGCTTTCCATAAACGGCAGCAGAATAGGAGCCAAAATGGAAGTTGCTATGCCGGTAAGCCCTATGGAAGCGCCGCCGATTGCCAGCTGCAAGGCATTTTTGCCAGCGCAGACGCTGGTGCCGAGACCGTGGCTGGAAGCGCCTATGGAAAGGCCGATGGCAATGTTGTTTTTAATTTTTAAAGCCTCTAAAATTTTGTGGTTAAAGGTTGCTCCAAGCATGCCTGTAAAAATTACACAGGCAGCCGTAAGTGCCGGAATACCGCCGATAGCGGAAGAAATATCCATGGCAATAGGCGTTGTTACGGATTTGGGAATCATGGAAAGGAGTACCTGGCTGCTTGCGCCGAACATTTTGCCGCAAATGAAGATGCTGACTATGCCTGTAACGGTGGCAACAAGGATGCCGCTAATAATTACCGGCAGGTTTTCTTTTATAATGCGCCTGTTGTTGTACAGCGGCAGGGCCAGCGCCACGGTGGCAGGGCCGAGCAGAAAGTTGATAAAGCCTGCGCCTGTTTCGTAATCCTCGTATGTAATATACGGCTCCTGAAAATAAATAAAGGCAATTATCATCGGGCACGCCAGCACAAACGGAGGAATAATGTTCAGTTCAAACTTATCTACAATAATTTCGCATATTACATAAACAACAATGGTAAGGGCAATGCCAAACAGCGGCGATTGGATGAAGGCTTCGGGTAAAAAAGTCATTTTCCGGCACCGCCTTTACTTTTAAGCATAAAGTTTAAAAATACAGCCGTTACAATCAGTATCATAAAACTGCTTATAATAACGGTAGCCACAATGGCGGTGCTTTCTGCAAGAATAACATCCAGATACAGCAAAATGCTTACGCCTGCCGGTAAAAAGAGCATGCCCATTTTTTCTATTAAAATATTGCAGACATCTTCAATGGTACGCACCCTTATAATGCCGCTGAGCAAAAGTACCAGCAGCAGAATCATTGCCAGCAGCGCAGGCGGAAATTTAATGCCGCATAAATTAAGCGCAACCGTACTGACGCCCTGCAAAAAAAGCAGTACAGCAGTTCCTTTCAAAATTGATGATGGTGTCATAATTTTCTTTCCCCTCTCAAAAAATAAAGTAATGTGTATATTTTGCTTCCGCAGCGTCAATTTGTCAAGTTAAAATAACGAAAAAAATTATCAAAAAAACATACAAAAAATATTTGACTTTTTGACTTTTATTGCTATAATATAAAACAGGAGCAGAAAAATGCCCCTGTTAATAAATATGCTGTTAACGCACAGCAAGGTAAATTATTAAAAGTAAAATAATTGCCAAAAGCGTAACGGCACTCATGCCGATATATTCAAAACGGTACATGGATACTTCTTCGTTAAGAAGATTATAGCTGCGCTGAATGACAAGCATTTTGTTTTCAATGTTGTCCTTCCAAACCGAAGCACGCAGAAGGTCGAGATAGCGCGTGTAAATGCGCGCGTAGAAAATATCTTCCGTAACCTGCAAAGCATTGTTGATATTGCTTGTTAATGTGCTTACATCAGCCATCAGTTCCATCAGCCTGCCGCGTATTTTGCGGTAGCTTGTCTGGCGGCTGCCAGTGCTGCCTTTTTCGGCGGCTTCCAGCTCATCGTAAGTGCGGTCAATGGCTTCGTTAAGCGCATTGTCGTAGTAGCGCAGTTCCAGAAACTGGGCGTTGGCAAATTCCAGAAGGTCGGGCACGTCAAGGCTGCCGCTGGGGTCATACACAACGGCGGAATCCCACGCAAGGTAGCATACGTCGTCGGCGTAGGTAAACCTGTTGGCCAGTGTTTCGGCGCGGGTTTCCGGGCTTACAGGCGTGCGGTCTTTCAAAAGCAGCGGCACAATATCCCAGTTTTCGGGCACTTTATCCTGAAAATAATAAACTACAAAATCTTCGTCAAAGTCGGAAACACGCTCATTGCTGCACGCCGGGCGGATGGTTTCCAAAACGGCGTCAAGGTAAGAACGGATTTCGTCTTCCGGCATGTTTTCGCTGACGATAGACATATCCATGTATTCATCAAAGGTTACATCATCTTCAAAATGAATACGCAGAATAAGGCTGATAACGCCTAAATCAAAAATGCGGGCTTTAACTTCGGTAAGGTAAGTACCGTTGCCCAGCTTCATATCATGGGAACCAAGCTCAACAAGAACCGGCGGGTCCTTAAAAGTAATAGACTTGGTAGATATACGGTCCAGGCGGAGCCTGGAAGCGATTTTGTTGCGGCTGGTCCAAAGGGCCTGCACCAAATCAAGGTCAATTTCGTCGGCAACGTCAAAAAGACGGTATACAATCATGGATGTATTCATAAAATATCCTCCGTGAAAAAAGCATTTACTTGCATATTCGCCGCCGGAAGCGGTTTCCCTGCGTATTTAACATAAAAATTTATGTAAAATATTTTACTGTTTATACAGTTTGAAGGAGGTTAGCGCTATGAATGAACGCTACAGTGAAGAAGTAAAAAGCATATTGGAAGCTGCTCAGCAGCAGGCTGTTATAAATTATAACCAGGAACTGACCTGCGCCCATCTGTTAGTTGCGCTGGCCGGAAGTGAAGGGTTTTTCCCGTTCCTGCTTAAAAATGCCGGCGCTGATGCAGGCACCTTTACTGCGGAGGCCAAACGTCTTGTGCAGAAAATACCTTCCGTAAAAGGGCAGGACAGAGGGCTTATGATGAGTACCGGCGCAGCCCGCGTGCTGGCTATTGCAGCGCAGAACGCAGGGCAGGGAGAAGTTAATATCTGCCATTTGGTCGGTGCCCTTGCCAGTGACGGCGACAGCGATGTTACCGCGCTCCTGAAAAAATATGGTATTACCAAAAACAAGGCAGAAGGGCTGTACATGGCTTATACCAACAGCGCCGAAGGCGACGAAAAGAAACAGACGCTTGAAAAATACGGGCAGGATTTAACCGCCAAAGCCAAAGAAGGCAAGCTTGACCCTGTTATCGGCAGGGATGAAGAAATCCGCCGCGTGGTTGAAATTCTTTCGCGCCGCAAAAAGAACAACCCTGTTTTGATTGGTGAGCCGGGCGTTGGCAAAACCGCTATTGTAGAAGGGCTTGCCCGCCGCATTGTGGCAGGCGATGTTCCGGAAAGCCTTAAAAATAAAACTCTGTACGCGCTTGACCTGGCAGCCCTTGTTGCCGGTGCCAAATACCGCGGCGAGTTTGAAGAACGCCTTAAAAAAGTTTTAAAACTGGTATCCGAATCCGGCGGGCAGATTATTATGTTTATTGATGAACTGCACACCGTTGTTGGTGCAGGTGCTGCCGAAGGCGCCATGGACGCAGGTAATATTTTAAAACCGATGCTTGCCCGCGGCGAGCTGCGCTGCATTGGTGCAACCACGCTGAACGAATACCGTAAATATATCGAAAAAGACAGCGCTCTGGAACGCCGCTTCCAGCCCGTTATGGTTAAAGAGCCGGATGTTGAAGACACCATCTCCATTCTGCGCGGCTTAAAAGAACGCTACGAAGTGCATCACGGCGTGCGTATTAAAGACGCCGCCCTTGTTGCAGCGGCTGTGTTAAGCAACCGTTATATTAATGACCGCTTTTTGCCGGATAAGGCAATAGACCTTGTGGACGAAGCCGCAGCGCGCCTGCGTACCGAAATCGACAGCCTGCCTGCCGAGCTTGACGAAAGCAAACGCCGCATTTTGCAGCTGGAAATTGAAGCACAGGCTTTGAAAAAAGAAGACGACGAGCAGAGCAAAGATCGCCTTGCCAAAATTGAAGAAGAACTGGCAGAACTTAAAAAATCCAATGACGAGCTTGTTAAACGCTGGGAAGCACAAAAAGCTGCCATCAGCCGCGTGCGCGAAGTTAAAAAGGAAATTGACGCCGTTAAACATGACATGGAAACCGCAGAACGCAGCTACGATTTGAATAAACTGGCAGAACTTAAATACGGCCGTCTGCCGGAACTGCAAAAAGAACTGGCGCGCCTTGCCAAAGGTGATGCCGAAGACAAAGACGGCGTACTTTTAAAAGAAGAAGTTGACGAAGAAGACATTGCCAAAGTTGTAAGCACCTGGACTGGTATCCCTGTTGCACGCTTAAACGGCGGCGAACGCGAAAAACTCATTCATCTGGAAGAACGCCTGCACCAGCGTGTAGTAGGGCAGGATGAAGCTGTTAAAGCCGTAAGCGAAGCTGTTATCCGCGCGCGCGCAGGCATTAAAGACCCCAACCGCCCGATTGGCTCGTTCATCTTCCTTGGGCCTACCGGGGTTGGCAAAACGGAACTTGCCAAAGCACTGGCAGAAATTTTGTTTGACGACGAGCGCAACATGATTCGTATTGATATGAGCGAGTACATGGAGAAACATACTGTTTCTCGCTTAATCGGTGCGCCTCCGGGCTATGTTGGCTATGACGAAGGCGGCCAGCTTACAGAAGCAGTGCGCCGCCGTCCGTACAGCGTAATTTTGCTGGACGAAATTGAAAAAGCCCATGCCGATGTATTTAATGTACTTTTGCAGGTGCTTGACGACGGCCGCCTGACTGACGGGCAGGGACGCATTGTCGATTTTAAAAACACGCTGATTATTATGACCAGCAACCTCGGTTCTGCCGAAATTATGCAGAAAAAAGGCGAAGTAACGCGCGAAGAAGTACAGAGCATGCTGATGCGTTTCTTCCGCCCGGAATTTTTGAACCGTGTTGACGATATTGTAGTATTTAAGGCTTTGCAGGAAGAACAGATTAAGGATATTGTTAAACTCATCCTTAAAGAGCTCAGTGACAGGCTGCAAAAACAGCTTGATATGACGCTTACCGCCAGCGACGAAGCTGTGGCATACCTTGCAAGCGCAGGCTTTGACCCTGCCTTTGGCGCGCGCCCGCTGAAACGCCTTATTGTACATACCGTTGAAAACATCCTCGGCAAGAAGATTGTTGCCGGTGAAATCGGCAGCGGCACAAAAGTAAAAGTTGTGCTGAAAGATGGCAATATCGAAGTTGAGCAGGAGTAATAATAAATGTAAATATTTGTTTAAATGGGGTGCAATACTGCTCAACCGCGTTAAAAATGCTGCGGCTCCTCCGATTCCGTCCGGCGCGGCACCGGACTCTCTTACAGAGTACCCTAAATTTAGCCGCCGCAGTTTTTATACGCAGTTTCGTAGTACAGCCCCCCCGTTTAACTTTGAGTGTAAGATTTCCCGTATAAAAATTTTATAATATAGTGTTAGTATCAGAACAGCAAAAACGATTATTCAGAGTGTTCAAAAAGTGTTTTTGCTGTTCTTTTTTATTTTAATATTGCAATTTTTGAATTTCGCAGTTAAGCCAAAGCTGTTTTTCTTTGTAAATAAAATACGCCTTGCCAGCAAAAATTACCGCTCCGTGCGATAGCGTGGAGCGGTTTTTGCGTTTATTAAACATACCCAAAAAGCCCCTGCTGGAAAGTTCGCTCGCGCTCGCGTGCGAACTTTTGCTTGCGGGGGGGAGATGGTTTGCTATAATATTACTGCATATAATGAAATTATAAATTTTACTGTATCAAAACGCGAAGTTTACAATAGTAAACTTCGCGCCGGTATAAAAGCTGAAAGGGGTATGGTTATGAAAGGTAAAAATCTGGAAAGAGCAGTAATTTTAGGGCTGCTTTTAAGCACAAGCATTTATGGCACGGCGTGGGCGGCGGCTACTAATGTAAATATAGATGGCGATACGTTATATTTATCAGGTGCTTCAGATGTATTAGCTACAGATTCAGATAATAACTATTACTATGTTGACACAAAAAGTCCTGATTTAAAAGGTCGGGCGAGTGATTTTAAAACTATAGTGGTTACAACAACACCAAACGGTGACGAACAAAGAGCAAATAATCCTTGGTCATTTAGGTTGGATATACCTGATACGGATTTAATTATTAATGTTACTGGTGAATATACTAATTGCGATGGTATATTTTTGGCTTCGTGGAATCCTCATTTAGTTGTTAATAGTTATACTGCTTATATTGATTCGCCTACTTCAGATGCACTTAATTTGACGCATGACAATACCACTGGGTATGCTACAATGAATAATTTAACTGCTGTAGTGGAAAACGGAAATGGCATAAGAGCAAATGCTAAATTAAGTGAAACAGAAATAAATACGATTACGATAAATAAAAATACAAATATTACTATAAACAGTGATATAGTAACGGTAACAAGTGATGATATTAAGTATGCAGGTATGACAGCTACGGCTGAAGTAAGTTATAATCCGTCAGCAGTTTATGCTGGTGATAGTATGTATAATTTTAACTATATTTCAGATTTTGGGACAGAAACAAAAGGTCAAGGTATAGTTAATCTTAATGGGGATACAATAATTAATACAAATGGTGATGGCAACTATGGAATTTATGCTGGTAAAAACGGTACAATAAGTGTAAAAGATGTAAGTATAACAGCAAACGGAAAAGACTCTATTGGGATTGCTGCTATAAATTCAAATTTGATTTATGATGATTCTATGAAAATTACAATTAATTTAGGCTTTTTTAATCCGACAATTACTGTTAATCAACCTTTAGATACTTCTATTAATAAATATGGCAGTGTAGTTATTTTAAACGGCACTAACAACACCATCACCATGGCAGAAGGCGGCAAAGCCTTGTATGCAGATGCTAAAAATTCTACCGCAAATGATAAAGAAGTTATCATAAAATCCGGCGATAACGGCATTGGAACTTTAGACGTTAAAGGCGATATTGTTGCTACTAACAGCGGTAAAATTGATTTAAGCGTAAATAAAACTGCCGATATTACCGGCGACATTGAAGCAACCAACAGCGGTGTTATTAACTTTACTTTGGGCGATAATGCCGATATGATTGTAAGCGAAAAAGATAATACACTTATAAATGCTGGCGGTGCAAATACGTTAAGCCTTGCCAAAAACGGAAGTGAAAGCAAAATAGGCAATGTACAGGCTGCTAATGGCGGCACAATTAATTTAACTCTTGGTGACGGTGCTTATTTTGCAGGCCGCGTGGATGATTATAAAGATGCAGGCGAAGCAAATGATAACAATAATGCTTGGAATAATCAGGAACACAAAAATGTTTTTGACCAGGAATTTGCAAAAAATGTTACTTCAAGCGGTACTGTAAATATGACACTTGGCAATAATTCTACTTGGTTTGTTACAGAACAAAGCTGGGCAACAAATGTTACTGCTAATAACAGTGTTATTGATTTAACCAAGGGAAATAATCAAAATTATGCTGTGCATATTGGTGATTTAAACGGTGATGCTACATTTGTTGTAAATTTGGACCCTGATACTAAATCTGATACGAATAACGGAAATATGATTTATGTTTATAATGGAAAAGATGCTGATAACTTAAATTTGCGCATTAATAATGAAATTGATGTTTTGACAGGTTTAGCAAATGGAGAAAGACTGCGTTTTGCTACTGTTGCTAATGCAGGGGGTGGTTTTGGAGATACCTATGTAGCAAGAGGGCGTGGCGTAATTAACAGCGGCTTTAGCATTGAATACGAAGATTACGATACTGCTGATACAGAAGAAAATAATAAATATAATGGCGGTACGGAATTTGATGAAACAAAACCGGGCAGTGATTATGTAGACGGCATTTATGGGAATGGCGAAAATGTTTACCTTGTGCGTGATACCAGCAAAGATGCAGGAAAATCTGACAGCGGTGCAACAATAATCAATATGAGCTGCGCCAACTATAAAAACGCTATTTGTATGGACAGATTAAATAAACGTATGGGCGAAATGCGTTATGTTAATGGTGAAGAAGAACAGGGTTTATGGGTACGCCTGCGCCATGACCGTATCGGGCAAAGCGGCGACTTTCGAAGCATGAACACCATGTACGAAGTAGGTTATGATGTTAAACAACCCACCGATAACGGCGAGCACCGTATTGGTATGGCAATAGACTACATGCGCGGCAGCACAACCTATGACGACATTATGGGTAAAGGCGAAACCAAACGCTACGGCCTGTGGCTGTATGATACCTGGCTTGGTGAAAAAGGCCATTACACCGATTACATTGTAAAATGGGGACATCTTTCCAACGATTTCGACATCCGTGATAAAGACAGTTTGGAAAATATTACCGGCGATTACAGCAACAATGTGTTCAGCGTAAGCGCGGAATACGGTAAGAAAAACGATATGGGCAATAACTGGTATTTTGAGCCGCAGGCACAGCTTCAGC
>OHMS01000523.1_pt1 | contig 15987 bp, 19 predicted proteins | sample 1569351 | NCBI WGS metagenome assembly OHMS01 (sample SAMEA3879571, study PRJEB24766) | human gut metagenome | biome: human-associated habitat; feature: feces | place: USA | collected 1985/1987 | reverse complement strand
AGTTTGATTACTATATTTCATCTAAATCCCTCCATATTTTATCATAATAATCACTAAATTCTTTACATTTACGATTATTTATTGGTGTGGATTTATTTTCCATTTCAATGTCATAAATCTTTTTAACTATACTAGGCCTTTTTGAAAGAACTATTATTTTATCACTTAAACTTATGGCTTCAGCAATGTCGTGAGTAATCATAATAACAGTTTTCTTTTCTTTTTTAATTATATTATAAACATCCTCAGAAACGCTTAATCTTGATTGATAGTCAAGAGCGGAAAAAGGTTCATCTAAAAGAAGTATATCAGGTTTAATAGCAAGTGTCCTGATTAGAGCAACTCTTTGTTTCATACCGCCAGAAAGTTCTTTTGGATATTTATAGATAAAATCTTTTAAACCATATGTTTCTAAAAGCTTTTTTGTATATTCAATATTTTCTTTTGTTTTAATCTTTTTTAAAGATAAACCCAAAGTTGCATTATCTAGAATATTTAAATATGGAAGAAGTGCATCTTCTTGAAGCATATAACCAATTATAGGATTTTCTTTATAAAATTTGATAGTACCATTTGTTTTTTCAAGTAAACCGGAAATAATATTAAGTAGGGTTGATTTACCACATCCTGAGGAACCAACAATTGCAATAAACTGTTCATTATTCACATCAAAAGATATACTTTTTATAGCATTAATTTCACCATTTAAAGTGTTAAAAGTTTTAGAAATATTGTTAATTTCTAATAATTTTTGCATTTTATCACCTACGATATTTTATGCATTATTTGTATTTTAATCTATTTAATAAGTTTAGAATTCAACTAATAGTTGAGTAAATTCAATGATTAGTTTATTGTTTTTTTAACTTATTTATTTTATTGTGTATTTGAAAGGAGTAGAGTAAGTATGAAAAAAATAATATATTTAATAATTGGTATTTTAGTAGGAGGATTGCTTTCATATTTTATATTTAATAAAGTTGAAACTTTAGAAAAACTTCCTAAACCTGAAGTTACTGAAGGTGAAAGAGGTATGCTTGGTATCGATAAAAATATCAATGAACAGACTATTGATAAATATCTAGGAAGAAGTGATTCAGTTTATCGTGATATGAGAATGCTTTCAGATCCAGGTAATTATGAAGCTATTGGTGGTGATTCAATGCTTTCTGGAACAATAAAAGGTTTTGAGATAATACCTTATCCATATTTAACTAAAGTAAAAGGGCTTCCTGAGGCTGTTGGAAAAACTTATGAAGGAAAAACTTTATTTACAGAAAATGAAGATGGAACATATTCACCAAATTATAAAGAATCTATGGAATTTTTAGAAATGTATTTTCCTAAAGATAAAAATATTTTCTTAATATGTGGTGGCGGTGGATATGCCGGTATGACAAAAAAACTTTTAGTATCACTTGGATGGGATGAAAATAAAATCTATAATATAGGTGGATATTGGTTCTATGATGGTGATAATAATGTTCAAATCAAAAAAGAAGAAAATGGAAAAACTATTTATGAATTTTGGAAAGCAACTTATCACGATATTAATTTTGATAATTTTACGGAGATTAAATAATGAAAAAATTATTAATAGTATTATCTTTATTATTAATATTATGTGGTTGTCAAAAAAAGGAAAATATAGAAAAGTTTTATTTAAATGATAGTTATTATGGTTCCTCTGAAATAAGAGATATTAAGGCTGATGATTTAAAATCGGAGGATAGTTTTTTACTATTTACTTATAATTATTATTGTTCATTAGCAATTCCTTGTGATGAAATATTTAAAAGTTTTTCTAAAAATGAAAATATAGAAATACTTTCTATGTCAATTGATGAATTTAAAAAAACATCATATTATAAAACTGTGAAATATGCTCCATCAGTATTAATAATTAAAGATGGTAAAATTGTGACTTTCCTTGATGCAGAAAAAAATAGTGATATTGAAAAATATCAAGATATAGATAAATTTACTGAATGTGTAAGTAAATATATATATTTAACAAAAAATTAGAAATTTAAATTCTAATTTTTTTTAATATTACTTATTGAAAATAAAAATAATTGTTGTTATAATTGATATGATAGATGATAATATCAGAGGAGGATAAAAATGGGAAATATTAGTGCATTTATTAAAAAGACAATTGCAAATAAAAATACTGTTACTATTTTGCTTGTACTTGCAGGAGTAGTTGTACTTTGGTTCTTTTATAATATGAGAGTTAAGGAGGCAACAACACCAATTAAAGTACCTTATGCAAAAGAAGAACTTCACGCTACTGATGAAATAACTGAAGATAAAATAGGAATGGTAGAGGTTAATAGTAAACTTTTAAAAACTGCTGATATAATACAAAATCAAGGTTCTTTAATTGGATATTATATTACAACAGGAACATCAATTCCAAAGGGTGGATTATTTTATAAAACTCAAGTTGTTACAAAAGCTGAATTACCAAACTCAGTTTTTGATGATATTCCTGATAAACATACAATTTATAGTATGTCAGTAAATAATCATACAACATTTGGTAATTCAATATATCCTGGTGATAAAATTGACCTTTATTTAAAAGCCACTGATGATTCTGGAAAAATTATGTTTGGAAAGTTCATTGAAAGTATATCAGTTCTTGGTGTTCGTGATAGTAGTGGTAAAGATGTTTTTGGTTCAACTGAAACAAGAACTCCTGCAGAACTTTTATTTGCAGTACCAAATGATATGTATGAATTATTAATGAAAGCTGGTTATGTATCTGGAATTACTCTTGTACCTGTTCCAAGAAATAAACATTATACTGATTTAAATGCTGATACAGTTACAATTGATTACTTAAAGAATTTCATTTTAGCAAAAACTGCTACATTACCAACAGAATAAAAAGGAGTGATATTTTGTGAAAGATACAATATTTTCACAGTTAGATTTTGGACCTATTACTGAGTTTTTAAACGATGATAATATTACCGACATTTCATATTCAAATGGCGGTAATGTTTGGTTAAAAACCCTTGATAAAGGTATATATATGGTTAATAGACCAGAAATAAATAATGCGTTAATGGAAAAACTTGCTTTTCAATGTTCAAATGTTATGGGAACAACATTTAATATGGCTCATCCATTTTTGGATGCTGAAAGTACTGAACTTCGTCTTAACTTTGTTCATGAAAGTATTGCCACTAATGGAATAGCGTGTGTTATAAGAAAAACACCTGCAAAAATAAGGTTAAATAAAAATAAATTATTAAGTGAAAAGTATGTTACTGAAAATATTCATAATTTTTTGATTTCTTGTGTTAAAGCACATTGTAATATTTTAATTTCAGGAGAAACTGGTTCAGGTAAAACTGAACTTGCAAAGTATCTTGCTTCGAATACTGAAGAAAATGAAAAAATAATTACTATTGAGGATACACTAGAATTACACTTAGATAGAATATTCCCACATAGGGATATAGTTGCGATGAAAACAAATAATATTGCATCATACTCTGATGTACTTGTTACTTGTATGAGACAGAACCCTAAATGGATACTACTTTCCGAAGTTCGTTCTGCAGAAGCAGTTACAGCTGTTCGTAACTCAATTTCATCAGGACATAACATAATATCAACAATACACTCAGATAGTGCAAGTCATATTCCAATGCGTATGTATTCACTTCTTGAAAGTAATCAAGACATTGAACAGTTTTTAAAATCTATTCATAGATATGTACAAATTGGTATTCATGTTAAGGGTTATATGAGTGCTGAACTTCAAAGGTTCCAACGTGAAATAGTTGAGGTTGTTGAGTTTTATGTAGATGAAAATAATGAAGCAAAATCAAACATAATTTTTTCTAAAAGTTTAGATGGAACAATTAATTATAATAAACCAACTAAATACTTAAAAGATTATTTTGGAGCACAAGGAAAAGTTTTGGACGAATCATTATTTAGTGAGGCTAAAAATAGTGTTTCAAAAGAAGATAATGTAAATCAAAATGTTGAATTAGATACATTATAGAAAGGAGTTTTATGATAGAATTTATTATATTACTGTTTCTGGGAATTTTTATAATTTTATATCGTAAAAATCCTGGTGAGAATGTATATAAATTTTTTATAACTACGGCATCTGAGGCATACGAAAAATATGCACCGTATTCATTTAAAACAGTTAGAGCAAAAGCAAAAGAGTTAGGACAGGAATTTACCACTAGGCAGTATATTTCTCAGATAGTAATTTTTGCTGGTTTTGCAGGAGTCGTAGCATATTTATATTTTTATAATATTTTATTATGTATTTTATATGCAGTTTTAGCTATATCAGTTATTCCATATTTAGCATATTTGCGATGTCAAAGAATTTATTCAGAATTTATATTTGAACAAATTGAAACATATACAACAAACGTAATAATGGAATTTAATACAACTCAAAGTTTTGTTAAATCTCTAGAAGGTGTTAGAGATTCTGGAATAATTGAAGAACCAGTTCTTGGAGATTTAAGAAAAATGATTGATATGTCATACCAAAATGGTACAATTGATGAATCAATTGATTATTTTAATAAAAAATATCCATATTATATGGTAAAAAATATGCATCAATTATTCTTTCAAATTACAAAAGAGGGTGCTAGAGATGCTGGACAAAGTTTGGAAAATATGGCAATGGATATAGATGCTCTTGTTGAAGGAGTATATAGGGACCAAATGGATAGAAAACAATTTCATTCTAAATTTATTAAATTTGGTTTAGCGTTATTTTTCTTAATACTTGCTGTTCAGTATATGTATGGTTCTGAAAGATATATTGAACTTTTGGATTTATGGTATGTACAAATTATTTTACACGCTATTATAATTGTTAATGCTCTATTTCTTTTAAAGGGAGAGAAGTATTACAATGAAGATGTGGGGGTAGAATAATATGTATTATGAAATAGTTATTTTGGGTGTAATTATATATGGAATAATGTTTGCTACAGGTCAAATTAGTTTTAGCAAACTTGTTAGTGATAACGAAGCAATATTTAGAAAACTAAAGGAAAGTGATTGGGACTTTTATGTAAAGGCTAGATATGGTAATGCAGTTAATCCTGATATATTATTTAACCAAAGGGTTAGAAATGGTTTAATTACTTTAATACTTGCATTTTTGTTATCAATAACTGGTGGTTTTTCCGCTATAAAGATTGTACTTGCTTGTGCTGTAGGATATGGTGTATTCAAATTAACATATATTAATTTACAAAGTTATTATAAAAAACATATTTCCCAAATTGATTCACTTTTACCACATTATTTGAAAAGTATTGAAATATTAATACAACATTATACTGTTCCAGTGGCAATAGGTAAATCAATTAATGATGCACCAGAGATATTTAAACCTGGACTTCAAGATTTAATAAATGCTATTAACTCTGGAGATGATTCAATTAATCCGTATATGGAATTTGCTAAAACATATCCGGTAAGAGATAGTATGAGAATGATGAGACTTTTGTATAGATTAAGTTTAGGAAGACAAGAAAGAAAACAGGAACAATTATTAACGTTTTCAAAGTCAATCTCATCATTACAACAAAAAGCGAGAGAAACAAGATATAAAAATAGACTTGATAAAATGGAAGGTATGACAATGAAAATGCTTATTACTACAGGTATAGGTGTTATGATTGTTTTAATACTAGCCGTTCTACAAATGATTAATTTATAATGTAAAGTATATTGATAAAAATAAAAAAAATTGTTATAATAAAAATATAAAATAAAGGAGGAATAAATTATATGAAAGAAGCTACTGGTGAATTAAGTACAACAGTTATTACTGTAGTTGCTATAGCAGCAATATTATCATTATTTACTGTTTTCTTATATCCACAATTAAAAGGTGCAATTTTAGCAAGAACTCACTGTGCTCAAGCAGTTGCATGTGAGGGAACAGGTAATGATAGAAAGTGTAGATTTTATGATGATGATGGAATTACATTAAATGAAACAGTAATTACTTGTCCGGAACAAGATCAAGCTGAAGATGGTAAATAAGGAGTAAAATAATATGAAAAGGGCTACGGGAGAGCTATCAAATCTAGTTGTTGTTGTAATTTGTGTGGCTATTCTAATAGCCTTTTTTTACTTTACTATTTGGCCAATGATTAAAAATAATTATGTTATGCAAACTAGTTGTGAAAAAGCAAAATGTTCACCAGAACCAGATAGCGATGGAATGGTTAAATGCTATTTGGATGGTAAAGAATTTTTGTGTAATTATAAGGGGTAAAAGATGAAGGAAAGTATAGGCGGAATACAATTATTTTTAATTGTTGTTATATTAGTTTTAGCTTTTGCAGGCATTATGTCACTTACAATTAATCAATCTAATGCATTTGCAATAAAAGATCAACTTGTATCTATTTTGGAAAGTGCTGGTGGATTTGATACTAGTGCTGAATGTGTAAGTGGTTCTTGTAACACTAGCTTAAAAGATCAAGAAACTTTACAAAAAATTATTGATTCACTTGATAGTAACTCTTATAGACAAACTGGATCTTGTGAAATGATAGAGGAAAATTTAAATAAACATACTAATAAAGCCGTGGTAGTGGGCTATACCCGTACTGGTGAAAAAACTATAACTGGAAAGAAAGATTCATTTTGTATAGCAAAGATACCTGCTCAAAAGACTAATAGTGAAGATACTTTGAAAGGTTATTATTATCAAATATATGTTTTTTATCAATTAGATATTCCAATTGTAAATTCATTATTTAATTTTAGAGCAATTGGTGAAACAAAATTATTATATAGATAGGAGAAAAAAATGAATGTTATTATTTCAAATAAAAATGAAAGTGTTTTAATGAGCTTAGGTATTGATGTAATAAAAACTTTAAATGGAGTTTTTACTGTAGATGATTTAGCTGCAACTTTTAAAAATTTTTATTACAATAAAATGATACTTGATATTACAGCCATTGAGGATTATGAAAATATTAATACAATACAAAATTTATCCGTGGCATTTGACATGTCTAAAGTTATTATTCTTTTAGATGATTCAAATATTGTATCCTCACCAATGTATTTATCAAGTTTAGTGTCTATGGGTATTTATAACTTTACTAAAAATGCTGATGCAATTCCATTTTTAATAGATAATCCAAATACATATAAAGATGTTGCAAATTATCAAGATTTAAATATGCGTATGGAAGAACCTAAACTTAATGATAATGCTAAAACAAATAATGTCGGTTTTATAGGCCAAAGAATTATTGGTATTAAGAATGTTACAGAACATGCTGGAGCAACAACTCTTACATATTTATTAAAAAAACACTTAGAAAAGAATTATAAGGTTAAAGCATGTGAACTTGATAAGGGTGATTTAATATATTTTAATGATAATAATCTTGATATTAATGTTAATAGTTTTGAATTAAATAAGTATTTAAGTAATTTAAATAATAATGAAACTGAAGTTATATTAATAGATATGAATAATGCTGATGTTGAAAGTTATTTTACTGATGTACTTTATTTAATAGAACCAGGATTAATTCAACTTAATAAATTAATTAAATTAGATAGACAAGCATTTAATAAATTAAAAGGTAAAAAGATTATTTTAAATAGAAGTGTACTTTCACAAAGTGATGTTGCTGATTTTGAAAAAGAAAGTGGAAGCAAAGTCTTTTATAATATGCCAAATGTTGATGATAAAATTGATGATAATGTAGTTATAAAGAAGCTACTTAAAGAATTAGGTTTTACAAGAATAGATGACCATGATTCAAAAGAATTTAGTTTATTTAGATAAATGATGTAAAGTAGACACTTAATTATTGACATAATTAGGTAAAAAAGGTAAAATAAAGATATGTAAAGGAGAGTTGTATATGTCAGGTATTGATAATGTTGGAAATGGTGCTTTTTGTTCTACTACTGCTGAGGTATGGCAATTCATTGGAAGAATCGTTTTAATTTTAAAAATAGTTATTCCTATTATGCTTATTGTTCTAGGAATTATAGGACTTGGAAAGGCTGTTCTTGCTGATGATGATAAAGAGATTAAAACTCAAGTTAATAAATTAATTACTAAATTTATTGCTGCAGTTGTTATATTCTTTTTACCAAACCTTGTTACAGCATGTTTCAAACTTGTTAACGGATTTAGTGAAGTTGAAGCAGATTATATGATTTGTGTAAATTGTATAAGTAGTCCAAATAACTGTCAAGTTAGTAAGTAACCATTATATATTAAATAATGGTTTTTTATTTGTAATTTTTTCTAATATATGGTATAGTATTGTTACCAAAGGGGTGAAATTATGAATATAGGAACAGAAAATGGATTTTGTGCTAGTACTATAACAATATGGCAAGGGCTTGGTTATGTGCTTTTAATATTTAAAATTGTGTTACCAATTGCATTAATTGTATTAGGTATAATTACACTTGGAAAAGCAGTTATATCAGATGATGATAAAGAAGTTAAAAAAGGTATCAGAGGTCTTATTACAAAATTTATAATTGCTGTTGTAATATTTTTCTTGCCAAGTATTATGAATGGTATTTATCCACTTATAACAGGGTTTGATATGGTAGAAAAGGACTATGATGTTTGTATGGAGTGTTTTACTCATCCAAAAGGAAATTATTGCTTAAAAAAAGTTGAAGTTTATAATGAAAATAATAGTAAATAAAACTATTATTTTTTATTTCAAACTTAATCGAACAAGTGTACTTGAAATATACTTTTAAATATGTTATATTAATTATGCAAAAAAAATAATTTTTGTGGTAGAATAATAAAAGCAAAGAAGGGATAGTATGGATAAAATTATAATAAAGGGAGCAAGAGAAAATAATTTAAAAAATATAAATATTGAACTTCCTAAAAATAAATTAATTGTAATGACTGGTGTATCAGGTAGTGGTAAAAGTAGTTTAGCATTTGATACAATTTTTGCTGAGGGTCAAAGAAGATATGTTGAAAGCTTATCTGCTTATGCAAGGCAGTTTATTGGTGGTACAGAAAAACCAGATGTTGATTCAATCGAAGGATTATCACCATCAATTAGTATTGATCAAAAATCTACGAATAAAAATCCACGTTCAACCGTAGGAACTATTACGGAAATATATGATTATTTAAGACTTTTATTTGCTAGAATAGGTGTGCCTTATTGTCCAACTCATAAAATTCCTATTAAAAGTCAATCTATTGAGGAAATGACTAATAAAATTATGGAATATGATGGCAAAAAAATAAGTATTTTATCACCAATAATTCACGGTGAAAAAGGTATGCACGAGGAAGAAATTGAAGATGCTAAAAAAAGTGGTTATACTAAACTTAGAGTAAATGGTAACTATGTTAATGTTGATGATGATTTTACTTTAGAAAAAAATAAAAAAGATAATATTGATATAGTAATTGATAAATTAACAGTTGCAAGTGATGAAAGAAGTAGAATTTTCGAAGATATTGAAGCCTCTTGTAAAATGGCAAATGGTAAAGTAGTATTTTTAATTGATGAAGAAGAAATAGTTATGAGTGAAAAATATGCTTGTAATAAATGTAATTATTCTATTCCTGAACTAGAACCAAGACTTTTTTCATTTAACTCACCTTATGGAGCTTGTGATGAATGTAAGGGTATTGGAACTAAACTTAAAATAAGCGAAGATCTTATAATGCCTGATAAAGATAAAACTTTAAATCATGGTGCACTTCTTCCTATAAATAATGATAATAATTTATATTTTAGTGCTTTAAAACAAGTATGTAAAAAATATGATATAGATATGGATACTCCAGTTAAAAATATTTCTCGTGAAAAACTTGATATTATATTTTATGGTACAAAAGAAAAACTTGATTTTAAGTATGAATCAAAAACTGGAAATGTTAGATATGTAACAGATTATTATGAAGGCGTAGTTAATTTACTTCAGCGAAGATATATTGAAACATCTGCATCTTGGGTAAGAGATTGGCTATCAAATTATATGGTTGAAAGTACTTGTGAAAAATGTAAAGGTACAAGACTAAAAAAAGAAGTTTTAAATGTATTTATAAATAAAAAGAATATTTATGATTTAACAGATATGAACTTAACAAAGTTAAAAAACTTTTTAGAAAGTTTAAAACTTAATGAAGAAGAAAAAAATATTAGTTTACTTGTTTTAAAAGAAATTATTAATAGACTTACATTTTTGGAAAATGTTGGACTTAATTATTTGACTTTAAATCGTAGTGCAGAAACATTATCTGGTGGTGAAGCCCAAAGAATTAGACTTGCTACTCAAATAGGAAGTAAACTTTCTGGCGTATTATATGTTCTTGATGAACCCTCAATTGGACTTCATCAAAGAGATAATCAAAGACTTATTGATAGTCTTAAAGAAATGAGAGATTTAGGTAATACTTTAATTGTAGTTGAACATGATGAAGATACAATGAGACAATGCGACTTTTTAGTGGACATCGGACCTGGAGCAGGAGAAAATGGCGGTAATGTTGTGGCTTTTGGTACTCCTGAGGAAGTTATGAAAAATAAAAATAGTTTAACAGGTAAATATTTAAGTGGAGAACTTAAAATTGATGTACCTAAAACTCGTAGAAAAGGAAATGGTAAATTTTTATCTATTAAAGGTGCTAAAGAAAATAATTTAAGTGATATTGATGTAGATTTTCCGTTAGGCAAATTTGTTTGTGTAACTGGTGTTTCTGGAAGTGGTAAAAGTACTTTAGTAAATGAAATACTTTATAAAACACTTCAAAATTATGTATATAAATCAAAGGTTATTCCGGGTAAATGTGATAAAGTTGAAGGACTTTCAAATATTGATAAGGTTGTAATGATTACCCAAGATGCTATTGGTAGAACACCACGAAGTAATCCAGCAACTTATGTAGGAGTTTTTGATGATATTAGAGATTTATTTACAAATACTAAAGAGGCTAAAATCAAAGGTTATGATAAGGGCAAGTTTTCTTTCAATGTAAAAGGTGGAAGATGTGAAGCCTGTCAAGGTGATGGTGTTAAGAAAATAGAAATGCATTTTTTACCTGATGTTTATGTAACTTGTGATGTATGTCACGGTAAAAGATATAATAAAGAGACCTTAAGTGTAACATATAAAGGTAAAAATATTGCTGATGTACTTGATATGCGTGTAAGTGAGGCTCTAGAATTTTTTGAAAATGTTCCTAAAATATATAACAAATTAAAAGTTTTAAATGATGTTGGCCTTTCATATATTAAACTTGGTCAAAGTGCTGTAGAACTTTCTGGAGGAGAGGCAGGTAGAGTTAAACTTTCTAAAGAACTTCAAAAGAAAGCCACTGGTAAGAGTGTATTTATATTAGATGAACCAACGACAGGGCTTCATACTGATGATATTAAAAAATTACTTGAAATATTAAATAGTATTGTTGATAATGGTGATACTGTTATTGTAATTGAACATAATTTGGATGTAATTAAAGTTGCAGATTATATTATTGATTTAGGGCCTGAAGGTGGAGATGGTGGCGGTAAAATAGTTTGTACTGGTACTCCAGAGGAAATAGTAAAAAATAAAAATTCTTATACAGGTTTATATTTAAAAAGATATTTAAAATAACAAAATATTAGAACTTATTAATAGGTTTTAATATTTTTTTTGCTTTTATATATAAAGTATGTTAGTATATAATTAAGAAAGAAGGTACTATGGAAAAAATAGCAGTATTGATACCGTGTTATAACGAATCAAAAACAGTAGCCAAAGTAGTAAAGGATTATAAAAAAGCTTTACCAGAGGCAACAATTTATGTGTATGATAATAACTCTAGCGATCATACCGATGAAATAGCAAGAAAAGCTGGAGCAACAGTAGTTTATGAATATAAACAAGGAAAAGGAAATGTAATTCGTTCAATGTTTAGAGATATTGATGCCGAGTGTTATATAATGATAGATGGGGATGATACATATCCAGCCGAAAATGCAAGAGAAATGTGTGATTTAATATTATCTAAAAAGGCTGATATGGTAATTGGAGATAGACTTTCCTCAACATATTTTACAGAAAATAAAAGACCATTTCATAATTTAGGAAATAAAATGGTAAGATTTTTAATTAATAAATTGTTTCATAATAATGTAAAAGATATAATGACAGGTTATCGTGCATTTAGTTATGATTTTGTAAAAGGATTTCCAGTTTTATCAAAAGGATTTGAAATAGAGACAGAAATGACTATTCATGCAGTAGATAAAAACTATCATTTAGTGGAAGTTCCAGTTAATTATAAAGATAGACCAGAAGGTAGTGTATCAAAACTTAATACATATAAAGATGGTTTTAAAGTACTTAAAACAATTGCCGTACTTTTTAAAGAATATAAACCAAGAGCATTTTTTGGAATACTTGGAACACTTTTATTAATTGTTAGTTTAATATTAGGAATTCCAGTATTAGGTAATATACCTGTTCATCAAATAAGATTTGTAATTGCAAGTATATTATTCCTATTAACTTTAATGATGTATTTATCAGGTATCGTTTTAGGAGTGGTTGCTAAAAATAATAAAAAACAATATGAACTACTTATGAATTTAATGAAGAAATAATATGAAAAAATTAATAAATCAAATATTAAAATTTGGTGTAGTCGGAGGTATTGCTTTTGTAATTGATTATGGAATATTATTCTTACTTGCAAAAGTAATAGGATTAAATGAACTAATAAGCGCCGCAATATCATTTATAGTTTCTCTAACATTTAATTATTTTCTAAGTACAAAATGGGTTTTTGATGCAAAAAAACAAACACCTAAAGAAGTAATTATTTTTGTCTTATTAAGTGTAGTAGGATTAGGTATTAATGAACTGCTTATATATTTAGGTACAAAGAAACTTGGAATAGATGTAATGATAGTAAAATTATTTGCTACAGCAATTGTAATGGTATATAATTTTATAACAAGAAAGCTAATTATTGAAAAACATAATTAGTTTTTATTTTATGTTGACAAGTGTATAAAATACACATATAATTAAGTTAAGAGGAGACTAAATGGAAAAGGTAAAAATAAGTAAATCATATAATTTGGAAAATGAAAGTTTTATCATTAATTATGGAGGAATAACTGAAATTAATAATAATGATTTAAGTGATGTAAATAATTTATTAACTGATTTTGTAAATAATCATAATCGTGTTGATATGGTAACAAATGTTAGAATACTTGCAACAATTTTTAAAAATTTTAATAATATGAAATTGGAAGTTTTTTCTCACTACAATGGTGTGTCGGAAAATATTAGGTACAAAAATGATGAGCTACTTTATTATGAAAAAGTAATTATAAGTAAAGGATGCAAATTTGAATACAACAATTTAAATGGTATTAAATTTGAATGTGATAAACAGGGTAGTAAAGTAGTTATTTCATTATTAACAGAAATGGTGGAGCAATTATATTTCTTAAAATAATTCAAAAAATATGATTTGAATACCGATGATAAAATATTGATTGAAATATATAGATTGTTTTATAATGAAAATCCTGATTTTAGTGATAAAAACATAAATATAAAAATTCAGACAATGATGTCAATTTTAGTTCAATTTAATATATCACTTTCAGAATATAGTTTTACACTTTGGAAAAATTCTAAAATACCAACATCTGAAGATTTAAATATGCAAATAAATAAACTTTATTCATTTGGAAAAATAAAAAATGAAGATAATTATATAGTCCTTTCCGAAGAAGCAAAAATGGTTATAAAAACTGTTAGTAAAAGTTTAAATGAATTAATAAATAACAATGAAAATTTTTTAGAAAAGTTAATGCTTATTAGTAGAATTATTTATATAAGTAGATACCGTATTTCATTAGACACAGATATTCAAGAAATTGCTAAAATAGCAGAAGTTTCACAAGAGGATGTTTTATTATGTAGGTCTTTGGTAAAAAAAGTAGAAAATAAAAGCATAAAATAATCATAAAATAAAGACATTTTCTCGGAAATTTGGTAAAATAAATCTAGAAAGAAGGAGAAAATATGGGAAGAGCATATGAAGTTAGAAAAGCAAGCATTCAAAAAACAGGTGCTGCAAGAGGAAAAATTTATACAACATTTGCTAAAGAAATTTATTTAGCAGCAAAGAAAGGTATTCCTGATCCAGATTCTAATATTGTATTAAAAAGAATTATTGAAAAGGCTAAAAAAAATGAGGTACCCTCAGATATAATTAATAGAGCAATTGATAAGGCAAAAGGAATGGGACAAGATGAATATGAGGTAGTAACTTATGAAGGTTTTGGACCAGGAGCTTCAACACTTATTATTAAATGTTTAACAGATAATGTAAATCGTACTGTAGGTTTTGTAAGAGCAGCCTTTAATAAAGTACATAAAAGTTTGGGAGTAACAAATTCAGTTGCTTATAATTATGATTATCTAGGAGTTGTTTCATTTAAATATGATAATGAAGAAGAAATATTTGATAAACTTTTAGAGGAAGGCATCGAGCCCGTGGACTTTGAAAGTGAAGATGGGGTTATTACAATTTCAGTTAATCCAACAGATGAAAATAAATTAAAAGATGTTATAGAGAAAGTAATTCCAAATGTTGATTATCTATATGATGAAGTAGGTATGTTTGCAAAAGATAAAGTCACTTTAGAGGGTGAAGATAAAGAAAAATTTGAACTTCTTTTAAATATGCTTAATGATATTGAGGATGTTTCAAATATTTATCATAATGTGGAGTTATAATGTCATTTTTTACAAAATTAAAAGATAAATTTACTAAGAAAACTGATGATGAAGTAACCACTAAATATGAAAAAGGTTTAGAAAAAACTAGAAATGAATTTGTTTCTAAATTAAGTTTACTTGGTATTAAATATACTAAAGTTAGTGAGGAATATTTTGATGAACTTGAAAAAATTCTCATAAGTGCCGATATTGGTATAAATACTGTCTTTAAATTTATGGATAGAATTAAAGAAAGAGTAAGAAAAGAAAATATTATTGATACAAAATATTTAAATGAAGTAATTGTCGATGAACTTTTCATTATTTATGTTGAAGGTGAAAATTTAACTGATAAAATAAATTATAGTGAAAATGGTCCAACAGTTATTTTAATGATTGGTGTAAATGGAGTAGGTAAAACTACAACAATTGCAAAACTTGCTTATAAATTTAAAAATATGGGTAAAAGTGTAATGATGGTTGCGGGAGATACATTCCGTGCTGGTGCTGTTGAACAATTAAAACTTTGGAGTGAAAAAGTTGGAACAGATTTTTATGGTAAAGAAAATATTGATCCAGCTGGAGTAATATATGATGGTATTCAAAAGGCAATAGAAAATAATACTAATATTGTTTTAGTCGATACTGCAGGAAGACTTCAAAATAAAGTTAATCTTATGAATGAACTAGAAAAGATTAATAGAGTAATAGGTAAACTTATACCTGGTGCTCCTCACGAAACACTTTTGGTAATTGATGCAACAACTGGTCAAAATGGTATTATGCAAGCAACTGAATTCAAAAAAATCACAAATATTACTGGTATAGTTCTTACTAAACTAGATAGTTCCTCAAAAGGAGGAATAGTTCTTGCTATTAAGGAAAATACAAATATTCCTGTTAAATTCATTGGACTCGGAGAGAAAATGGAAGATTTAGATACATTTGATATTGAAAACTATATCTATGGTTTATTCAAGGATATGCTATAATGGAAAATTTTATTTACTATAGCGAGCTTTATAATATTTATAAATGTTTATTTACTGATAAACAAAAAAGTATTTTAGAACTTTATTATAATGAGAACTTATCACTTTCAGAAATATCTGATATAGAAAATGTATCAAAAAGTTATATTGGTAAAATTATTAAAGAAAGTCAAAATAAACTATTATTTTATGAAGAAAATATAGGTTATTATAAATT
>OHMS01000503.1_pt1 | contig 16480 bp, 16 predicted proteins | sample 1569351 | NCBI WGS metagenome assembly OHMS01 (sample SAMEA3879571, study PRJEB24766) | human gut metagenome | biome: human-associated habitat; feature: feces | place: USA | collected 1985/1987 | reverse complement strand
AGTCTCAATACTGCTTTTTCGTTTGCACCACCTTCGATTCTTTTCTTAACGATTTGTTACTCACATGATATCATATTTTTTCTTCAATTACATCCACCTAATTTTAATACACTGCCTGTCGACTTGCTTCTGTAACCAGCATCCGGTTAATCTTCTCCTGCATTGTTTCCTTTGCATTTTCATTGAAATGATAACGGACAACATAGACTGTCTGCCCGATTTTCTTTGTAAATGTGTTACCCTCTGTTTTTGTATTCATCATTTTTTCCATAATCATTTTTCCTTTCTTTTGGAGCCCCAGCAGAGAGTCATTCCATTGGTCTCTGTCAGAACATTATTCTTTAAATCAGGCCCAAAATGGGCACTTCCAGTTTCACAGGCTACCTATATATAGCCTTTTCATTTTTGCTTGCAAAAAGCCTTGTGATCACAGCACTTTTTTAACGTAAAAAGCGTTTTAATATGATGCAGCCAACGACAAGAAGCATATCTAACAAATATCATTGTCTATCACTTCTGTTTTCTCTGCCGATATCTCTCTGGTTAATGCCTAATAATCTTCCCTGCCAGACAAGACGATAAGTACAGCGTTTGCTTCTATCGTGTTTCCAAATACTTTCTTCCATCATCCGATGGTTCTTCATCAAGTTTCAGTCCGTGACGTTTACAGATATCTAAAAACATTGTCCGGCAGGCAGAATCGGCTGCAGATTCAAAATTTTATTATTCAAAAATAAATAAAAATGGATTCCACCAAAATACCCATCACCAAAAATGTACTGGACACTTCTATTCATTATATTTGCACCAACAACTTGAAGTTATCTTCCTGCTTACGACTTTCCAACAACATAAACTCCAAATATCATTTTGATAATATAAAGATACTTCTTTCTTACCCCAGAGCAAGATCCACCTGTGTTTAACAATATTGTCTTTCATCACAATATTCTCTCATCAGGTTTTCATCTTGCTGGAGATTCCCCAAACCCATTTTTCTATTTATGCCGAGGTCTCAGTACACACTAGAGCAAGATCCACCCCGGTAATACCATATCGCTATTTTAGCAATATGATATTTTCCGGATGTAGGATTCTTGCTGAGGATTGTGCTCCCCAGTTCCTCACATTCAGCATAAATATATAATTGGTTCCTCGAATTTCTTCGGTCACAGCACAGGGAGAAAAAATAGGCTAAACAGCCCTATATCCCTGTGAAATCACCATGTGATTATAAAAACAGCAAGGACAGGAAGTGTGGATACACTTCCGCAAAATTGCCAATTTCGGAGCCATATCCAAAATTGAAAAATACATAAAAATCAAAAATCCGAAACCTTACTCGATATCCAAATTTATAATTTTTACATATTACAAAAAAACCAATATGAAAATTTTACAAATTTTGTAACACCTGTAAAATTCCCATATTGGTTTTTATTCATCTTTTATGGATTTGGAATATTCTATGTTTTCAAATATTTTACTTTGAGCAAAAAAACAGCTCTATAAACTTTTATCATTGCATTTTCTGGTATAATTTCATCAACTCTCCCACACAATCTGCTTCCGTCATTTTTGTACTAAAGCCATATGCAGCCATAACAGCTTTATCATTTGCAGTATGTGCTCGCCGTAACTCGGCTGGCATTGTTAAAGGATCATATAAAGCCGCAAGATTACTATTCGGATATAATGTTCTTGCTTTCAAAATTTCCTGTGCCGATTTTTCAATTTGTTCCCGATTCTTCTCCGTTACTACAGGCCACGGGAAATTGTTATACACTATTGTGTTTGAATAACTATAATCACTTTTTAATCTTCCACACACTGCTCGCATCCATGCCATATGAACATTCGACATCAATACACCAAATTCATAAAATGATGCATTTGGCATAGTGAATAATTTGTCTCCCGGAATAATTTCACCATCTAAATAATCCATTGGAATATATCTACGATTCTGAGAAGAAACTTTGGGAATCGCAATATATTGATTTTTATGTTCAAGTATTGATGCAAATAAAGTTGGATTCTCAGCCGCTTTTTTTGTGTTCGCTCTTGTACTACTAAGTCTAAATTCACGTACTTTATTCACTCGTTCTAATATCATCGGACATTTTTTTAATAATCCAGGATCAGCTCCAACAAGCCAAATACAATATCTCGGCTTTCGATCAATAAAATCTTTTCCCATCATATAATGTCTAAAAAACGGAGAAGCCTGTGGTTCTTTTTCCAAAAACTCTTCCTTTTCCTCTTCCGTCAATATTAAAAATCCACCATCAATTGCTTGCCCACCTAATGCTATTTCAGGAACATTACACAATGGTTTCATTCTTTTTTCAATGAATATATTTTCTGCATCAAGCAAATATCCATTAATATTATTCGCCGGAATTGTGTTCTCACCTGAAAAAATTATTTTCTGCTTATTATTTACAGCTCTACTAAAGCCAACAATTACACAATGAACATGCGCTTTTATTGACGCTTCACTATCCCATATAAATGTTCTGTATGCAAAATCAATGTGTAGACCTGATTCAAAAAGAGGTTTCCAGAGAATCGAAACACTTTCTCCCTGTGTAATTGAATTAGTTGATACCAATGCTGCTCTGATATTATAATTTCCCATATAGTCAGCCGCTTTTTTATACCAGCAACTAACATAATCAAGATTTCCTATACTCTTCCATCCTTCAAATATCTTCTCAACATCTTCCTTCTGCTCCGACGCCATCCAACGTGCTCCTACAAATGGCGGATTTCCCATTATAAACGATAATTTTTCTGCAGGAATTACATCATTCCAATCAATTCTTAATGCATTTCCTTCTGTGATATTTACATATGTCTTTAAAGGAAGAAAATCATCATTAAATCCATACACAATATTTTTCGTTTCTTCCAACATTTGAGATTCTGCAATCCATAAAGCCGTTTTTGCAACTGTAACTGCAAAATCGTTAATCTCTATTCCATAAAATTGCTGAATAGAAACTCTAATTGGATTATTTACCTCTACCAATGTCATTTGTCCGCCAACTTTTTCCCTTATCACCTCATTCTCCAAACGACGAAGCGACAGGTATGTTTCTGTAAGGAAATTTCCGGAACCACACGCAGGATCAAAAAATGTAAGTGATGCCAATTTATTTTGGAATTCTTCCAATTTTTTATCTCTGGTACGCTTCACTTGAATTGCTCTAACACTATCAAATTCCTTTTGCAAATCTTCCAAAAAAAGAGGACTAATAACTTTATGAATATTTTCAATAGATGTATAATGCATTCCTCCTGAACGTCTGGTCTCAGGATTTAATGTAGATTCAAATACCGCTCCAAATATAGTTGGAGAAATATCACTCCAGTCAAAATCTTCTGACGCTTTTGTAAGAAGTAATTCTTTAATTTCCTCTGTAAAAGGTGGTATCTCAATAGTTTCATCAGCAAATAACCCACCATTTACATATGGGAACTGAGCAAGTTCTTCTTCCAAATACTCGTCTCGCTCTGATACAGGTGTATCCAATATCTTAAATAATTCTATTAAAGCTCTCCGGCAATCCTTTACTTCATATGTTTCCAAATAATCGTGAAACATATTTCTCTTTCCAAAAATACCAGCATCTTCTGCATACAAGCAAAAAACAATTCGCACACATAAAGCATTCAGGCTCTTTAGTTTATGCTCTCTTTTTTCTTTCTGCTCAAATGTTTCATCCTTTTCCTTAATATCTGGTATACGATATTGTTTTAAAAACGCATCATAAATAAGCCCAACAATACCTCCTGCTTTTATTGATACTTCCATTTCATGCGATATTGTCTTTACTTCCTTTTTCACCAAGAAGTCCAACAATGGATATTTGCTTTGTAATTCATCTAAAGCAATCTTTGTCGGTTCTGGCTGTTTCTGGTTCATATCATAAATCCAAATTTCAGCAAAATTTGACGTAACAATCCATCGAGCTCTTTCATCAAAAGTCAGTTTCCCATTATATCTGTCTGCCTGTTCAAATGGAGTAAGATCAACATCTCCTGAATTCCTGATTTTCTGATCCAATGCTTTTCCAAGACTCTTCTGTTCAATGATTACTCGTGTTTCAGGAATATATACATCAATACGTTTTGTATTTCCATCAATTACAACTTTCTTTTCAAAATTCAAACGTTCTGTCACATTATCCATTCCCAAAACATTCGTCAATAAATCAATCCAATAAGAACGTCCATCTTCATCTTCTTTCCCTTTTCCCATCCATCGGTTTACAAATTGACGGGCAGCCTCTCTTTGTTCTGCATCTGTCATGCTTTTTTCCTCCTAAATAATCGTGCATTCACCAATCTTTCTCCGACTATTTTTACATATCATATCCACAGTATATCATAAAATTATTACAGAACAGCATTCATATATCATTATTTGTATTTTGTCTACACACAAGGAACTTCTACCGCCAAATCATAATAATATTGATACATGATCATGTTATCTTTTGCTTCTATATACACTCTCTGAGCTTCTTTCATCAAGTTATTCCAAATATCTTTCCATTCACTAGGAGCCGAATCTAAAAACCACATATTATTAAATGACATTTCTATCGTCCCCCATAAATCATCTTCTTTACGCTCAGTTTTTATATTCATCTGCATATTTCGTGCAATTTCCAATGCATCTTTTTGTAAAAAAGTGAATTTCACTACTTTTTGAGGATCTGGAACTTTCTTAAAACGACGCATATGAGCTTCTGCCTTTTTAATAATTGTTTCCAATTGTTCATCATGCCATTTTTTATCCTCTAGTATCTCTTCTTCTGACATTTGCGCTTTTTCTGCATTAATTTCTCTTTGCATTTCTTCCAATTCACGCTGTGCAATATCATAATATTTCTTTTCAATCACCATAATCTCCCAACTCCATAAAAAAAGAAACAGTCAACATTTTCGTTACAACTGTTTCCTTTATTTTTGAAGTCCCCGGAGCATTTGTATCACTACATTCTGTTCTTTTTCATCAAGATTATTCCAAATATTCAGAACCTCTTGTTGTGATTCTGATAAACTTACTGGAACATCCATTCCGGCAAAGAATTGTGCCATTGTTACTCCCAGTGCATCACATATCTTTTCTACAGTAGGCATAGTTGGTAAACTTTCTTTAGCAATAATTTTTCCAATCGAAGATTGAGATATACCAGTCAACTGTGACAGCCGATATTTGCTCATATCACGTTTTTTACATAAAGCTATAATATTGTCCGCAATATAATCCTCTGTGCGCAAGTAAATACACCTCTTTCCGATAGTAGTTACCTTAATTGTAACTAGAAATCCGCAAAAATATTAGAGATGTATCTTACAAGTATTTACTAAGGGAAACAGTAGTATTAAAACAAAAAAAATAGAACTATATAAAGTTGTATTCCATTAATGTCAGCTTATTATCTAAATGCTCATATTCTCTTTGTACCTCTTCAATTTTATCATATAGTTTCAGCACTGTCGAACCCTTTATCATTTTATTTTCTTGGCACATCTGCCGGAATTTTTCTTTGTACTCCCGCAGTATTTTTCCTTTTTCCTCTAATTCCTCCAATGTTTTGATTTCCTCTTTATCTGCCATGTATTTTCCTCCCAGACATAATTTTTAATACATAAATGATAACCCTTTTTTCGCTGTTGTTCAATTACAACTTATCGCCTTTTTCTCGCATCAATCGACAATCTTCTTTTTGCTATATACATATGATATACTTCTCTTTATACAACCAATTGCTGTTGTATAGCTCACCATTTTTTCTATCTACAACACAAAAAAGTCAAGTTGTGATGGAAAGGAGGTGAGGACATGGAAATAAATTATGCACTTATAGGCAAACGTATAAGAGAAACCCGCAAACAACGAGGATTATCTGCCGAGGAGCTGGCTGAAATTGCTGATCTTTCTACTGTTTATATAAGCTATATAGAAAATGCCAAGCGTAAACCCAGTTTAGAATCTTTAATCAAAATTAGCAACGCACTTGAAATTACTATTGATGAATTACTCTATGGGAACTTGTTATACAATCCTACGGAATATCAAACTGACATTGATTTATTAATGGCAGATTGTACCAGCACTGAAAAACGTTACATATTCGAGGTTCTTTCAGCCATAAAAAACATTTTACGAATCAATGATTGGCATCTATCCTCAAGACACAATTACGATGCTGATAACCCGAATGATTATTAAATCATTCAATAACAATCAAATATCTATTTCTACATAAACCATCCGTTAATCACTTAACTGATGGTTTATGTCTTTTTCAATCAAAAAATTCTATGATAGTTATATCAACTATAAAGGATGTCGCTATTGATGAAAGAAAGTGAAGAACGAAGCAGTAATATTGATGAACAAAAAGCCAGAATCCGGCAAAGATACAAAGGTATTGATCCAGAAGAACTGGAAGTAATCCCGGCACTTCCACCAGAGGATATTTTTAAAACAGAGAAAAAACTACGAGTAGCTGTATATGCAAGGGTATCTACGGATGATCCACGCCAAACATCCTCATATGAATTACAGAAAAATCATTATCAGGATGTAGTAAATAAAAATCCGAATTGGATGCTTGTAGAAATATATGCCGACGAAGGCATTTCCGGCACCTCGCTTCAACATAGAGATGCATTCAAAAAAATGATTGAAGATTGTGAAGCTGGAAAAATTGATTTAATCATAACAAAAAGTGTATCACGATTTGCAAGAAACGTTGTTGACTGTATACGATATGTACGAGAGCTTTCTTCACTCCGTCCACCCGTCGGTGTATTTTTTGAAACAGAGCATTTAAATACTCTTGATCCCAAAAGCGAAATGATTCTGTCATTCATGTCAACACTTGCGCAGGAAGAAAGTCATACCAAAAGTGAAATTATGAATTCTTCCATTGAAATGCGTTTTCGTCGGGGAATATTCCTTACACCTCCTCTGCTCGGATATGACCAAGACGAAAATGGAAATCTTGTAATCAATCCACATGAAGCTAAAATTGTGCAGCTTATTTTTTATATGTATCTGAATGGAAGCAGTGCTCAACAAATTGCTGATTCTTTGACAGAACTCGGTTGTAGAACAAAAAAGAATAATGATGTCTGGTCATCCAGTACCATACTACAAATCCTTCAAAATGAACGCCATTGTGGGGATGTTCTGGCGAGAAAAACATGGACTCCGAATTATCTTGACCATAAATCAAGGAAAAACAATCAAGACCGTAATCAATACAGAAAAGTCGGACATCACGAAGCTATTATCTCCAGAGATGATTTCATAGCTGTTCAAAAATTAATTACAAATGCGAAATATGGAAATAAGGAGATTTTACCAGAATTACATGTGATACAAGAAGGCTCTCTAAGTGGATTTATAAGCATTAATCCAAGATGGTCTGGATTTAAAGCCAGAGACTACTTTGAAGCATCTCAAAGCGTCCTTAAACCGGAAAATATGAATGCACCTGATACAGTTACTGCTTCCGCCGGTTCCTTCGATTTAAGAGACTATGAAGTTGCCAGAGGACAATTTTTCTCCTCGGTTGGTCGGATTTCTGTTTCTTTTTCATATAAACAGATCTCTTTTAACAAAGACGCTATACGGAAATTTCCAAACATAAAATTTGTCGAAATGCTAATACACCCAAGATCAAAACTACTTGCTATCCGACCATGTTCCTCGGAAACCAAAAATAAAGTGCAGTGGTCACGTCTCAAAGATGGTCAACCTATTCCAAAACCAATTTCCGGCGCTGCATTTTTGCCAACATTATACGAGATATTTAAATGGGACAAAAAATGCAAATATAGAATATTAGGAGTTGCACACCAAAAAGACAATGAAAATGTCCTTATCTTCAACATGGACGATACAGAAATACGAATACCGACAACTACCAACGACGTATCCTCCCCCAATAACAATACGCCTGATACAATATCTGATTCTAAGAGTGTGTTAGCTTATCCTGCCGACTGGATGAATAGCTTCGGTAATAATTATTATACTCAATCTCAAGCGCCAGAATTAACAGAATTTACAGCGGACAAAAACTGGCAGACTGCTTCAGAAAGTAAACCTTATAAAGAACCTGAGCTACAAACCACTCCCAAAGAAACCATTATACAAAATATAAAGAATATTATTACAGAAATTAAAGGAGACACCCAATGAGCGAGCAACCTACAAATCAATGGAATATGACTACAGAACCTTCTGATATGATGAAAATCAACACACCTATGCCAATAACAGTCGCATCCAACCCCTCAAATCAAATGGAAGTCACTGATGATGATTCTTTCAGCTATGACGGTTATCAAGTTGTACGTGGCGAATTCTTCGCTCATATTTACGAACCTTCGTTTACGCTTAATAACTACAAGGTATCTGTAAATACCGCCTGCATAAAAAAACTACCCGATGTCGAATATGTGCAAATATTAGTCAATCCCATTGAAAAAAAACTGGCTGTCCGTCCCTGTCGAGAAGAAGAAAAAGACTCTTTTCGTTGGTGTTCCTCTGGGAAAAAACGTTCGCCAAAACAAATCACTTGTCGGATTTTTTTTGCTAAAGTGATATCTCTCATGGACTGGAATCCTAATTATCGGTACAAGATTCTCGGCAAACTAATTCGTTCTGGCAATGAAATACTGTTCATTTTCGATTTAACTTCACCTGAAATATTTCCTCGTACACTAAAAGACAATGGAACTGTAACCACTGCTAGGACACCTTCTTATCCTGAAGAATGGAAGAATCAGTTCGGTATTCCAGTGGAAGAACATCAAAAATCAATGCAAGTTAATATATTTGAAGGCTACGCAGTATTTGACATACAAGAAAAGAAGAAGGTAACTGATAAATCCACAGAAAAAGCAAAAAAACCATCAACAGCAGAAAGTGAGGAAAAATCCTATGAACAACAAACACTCTTCCCATCCACTAATATGTATTGACTTTAAAAAGAATCGTATACGAATCCACCGCAATACACTCCGTCAAATTGGTAACCCAGAATATATTCAACTTCTTGTTAATCCTGATCAAAAAATGATAGGTATAAAGGCTAGTTGTGCGGAGGATAAATTGGCACATAAAGTTAAGGATTATTTTGTCATCAATGGTAACAGTTATGAGTTATACAGCCGAGAATTACTATATTCACTTTCCCAGCTTAACCTTTCTTGGGAGAAATTTAACATTTTCCGTTTAGAAGGCAATATTTACCCAAATAAGAAAATAGCTCTATTTTCCATGGATAACATCATCACAAAACTGCCACAAACAGAATTCAAATCAGAAATAATTGGAGATGAGTATGCGCAATTATAGTATATATACATTAAAAACAAAACTAGAATTCACCAATTTGTATCAATATCTCGGTGAAAAAGATTATAAACAACTTGAACAACAGATATTATGTCATTCCTATCATACCCCCATCTGCACCTGGAATGGTATTGTCATTAATGGCATAGAAGCATATGAATTATTTCGTAAACACAGTATTCCTTTCCGAATAAAAAGACTCCATTTTTCCAGTAAAGAAGATGTAATTTCATGGATATGTACTGACCAACTTAAACGAGAGGATTTAACCAATATCAATAAAAAATACCTGATTGGGAAAAAATATGATGCTGAAAAAATATTAGTTTCAAGACAACTTTCATCTACGAATAAATCTCATATTTCCGGTGCAAGCATCGCAGCCAAAAAAATATCCGAAGAATGTAATGTAGCAACGGCTACCGTTTACAAATATTCTGCTTACAGTAGTGCACTAGATATAATTGATGAAAAAGTTCCGGATCTGGTCAAACGAGTTCGCTCTGGTCAGCTCTGGATTTCCCAAGCTAATATTATTGAGCTTTCAGGATTATCAAAAGAGCAGCTTTTAAGTCTAAATAACTACCTCCTTGCCGAAAAGATAGAACATCTCAGTTATCATGATATGAAACGGGAATTACTGTGGAATAATTACGCCAAGCCGATATTAAAGAAAGAATCTTCCGTTTCTATTCCATCTATACGCAACCTGCCACAATTTGATCCAGATGCGGAAATTGCAAGTCTTACATTGACGATTCCATCATGGAACAGTTCTATCGAAAGAGTATTAAAAGTTTCAGATTTTAAAATTGCATCTGATACAGCAAAATATAAGCTTAAATATCAGCTTATGTGCCTAATATCAACCACAAATAATATTTTAAAAAAATTGGAGGAAATATAATTATGGATGGAAATACCGAAGATTTACAAAAGTTTGTTCCCCAAGTGCATTTTGAGCAAATACCTATTAAAAATTTATGTTCAAATCAAGATTACCAACGTAATCTTTCCATCAAACACGTTCAGCGTGCTGCAGCTAATTTTGACCTTTATCAGATAAACCCTGTAAAAGTAAGTAGACGTGATGGGATAAATTATGTATTCAACGGACAACACACTATAGAAATTGTCGCTCTTATCTCTGGATCAAGAGAAACTCCTGTCTGGTGTATGGTTTATGATGATCTTGTTTACACCCAAGAAGCAGATATTTTTGCAAATCAGATGAAATATGTCAAATCGTTACTACCTTATGAAATATTCATGGCTAATATTGAAGCTGGTAATGATAGAGAACTTATTATTCGTGACCTTGTTGAATCATATGATCTCTCTATTACTTCTTCCTCTCGCCCCGGAGGTATATGTGCTGTATCCACTTTAATTAATATCTATGAAAAATATGGTTTTCACACTCTTGATCGTGTTTTACGCCTTTGCGTTGCCACATGGGAAGGTGCGCCTATGTCCTTTAGTTCCAATATGCTTAATGCTATTGCCCGTCTGGATAATGCTTATGGAGAAACAATGAAAGATGACACATTTAAAGAAAAAGTAGGGCGTGTCTCTGTCAGAGAAATCAGTCGTACTGCCAGAGAACGTCGTGCCGGTTCATTAGGATTCGCAGAAGCTCTTTTACTAGAATACAATAAAAAATCCAAGTATTCACTTCCTTTTGAAAAATTATACACTCATAAAACACCCAAAAAAAGAGAAACCTCAACTGAAGATGAATCCGGTCAAAGTTCCACTCCAGAAGGTCAGTTAGATTTATTTTCTACGGATCAGGACAATGCTCAGGCTCTGCCAAACGAATAGCGCAGAGCCTTATCCTTCGTTCTATCCATACTTTCTCTACTTTAAGGTTCCCTTTCATGCATGCACTATTTTATCTTATCCCAAATTCATCATCCGCTCCATCCGCCACCTTATATATGAATACCCATTCCAAATATTTGCTTTTACCGGATACTCTTTCCTGTAAACAAATACAGTGTGATATTTAACAAAATGCAGTCTACACCAGTTATGTATATCCTTCATATATATGTTATTTATACCGTTCACCCACCGTTCTAAAGACCATATGTCTTTATCTGACAATAGCTCCATTATGAACAGTACATTATAATATTGAATGACACCTACTCTCTTCCTTTCCTCTATTAACCTTTTACACAATAACCTATACTTAATGTTCATATCGTTCCTATGTCCTCCCTCTAATCTATATTTTCCATCCTTATACACGTTATATATATAATTGTTATATAGTACATATAATTGCCTGCAGCATATCCAGTGCTTCCGCGCCTCGAACCTCTCCAACAATGATCCTCTCCGGTCGCATTCGCAGTGCGGATTTGATAAGATCACGGATGGTTACCTCACCTTTTCCGGAAGTGTTGGCATTTCTTGTTTCCAGACTTACGATATTATCAATATTTACGATCTGAAGCTCCGCAGAGTCCTCGATCGTTATGATACGTTCATCCCGTGGAATGAAATTCGACATGGCGTTGAGAAACGTTGTTTTTCCGGAGCCTGTACCCCCACTGATAAAGATATTATACTTGGCTCTTACCAGTTTTCCCAGAAAATCCGCTGCTTCCGGTGTAATGGAACCATATTTCAAAAGCTGGTCTACCGTCATCGGAGTTCTGGAAAACTTTCGGATGGTCACAATGGGGCCCGACAGGGAAAGCGGCGGCAGGACCACGTTTACACGGGAGCCGTCTGCCAGTCGTGTATCTACGATCGGATTGGCTTCATTGACCTCTTTTCCAACAGACCCTACCATCTTTTGAATGATATTTCTCAGCTCATTTTCGCTGGCAAATTTTTTGTTCAGAGCTTCCAGTCTTCCTGCACGCTCCACAAAAATGTGGAATGGTCCGTTGATCATGATCTCTGTAATACTGTCATCTGCAAGGATCTCATCCAGGATTCCCATTCCACGGATGGAACTGAATACCAGACGTACGATCCTGGAGCGCTCCTGAGGGCTTATCCTGTAATTCACCAGCTTATGGTCTACAATATCCGCAATTCTTCTTCGCAGCTGTTCATCGTTTGCCTTACTCAAAGTCGCCGCATCTGCTATAAGAAAACGCCGGATCTCATTGACAAGACGTCCTGTCATCTCTTCTGAAAGCATAATATCACCTCATTTTCACCGGATCAGTATGTGTATCCATGTTCCTGTTCTACCTCAAGGATCAACTTGGCGTTTGCTTTTTCATATTCATTAAAGATCGTATCCTGCATGGCATCGAACTGGTCTGGATCGTATTGCGGTACATACCATGATTTCGCATTGAAATAATCCTGGAACATCTGGTCTTGGAATCTTCTTCCATGTCTCGCGTAAATCTCATTTCTTGCATACGCCAGCTGGTCTTTGGAAAGGCCTTCCAGCTGATCCCTGGTCAAATATGCGGAATTGCTCTCCGGAAAAATATAATCTCCTGAGCCTGCAGTTGTTGCCGTTGAAGAAGATCCGGATGTTGTACCTGCTGTAGAGTTCTGAGAACTCTGTGTACTGCTGTTTGTGCTTTCTTCCGGCATGGTATATTCCTGTACCGGCGCATTTCGAAGTGCCTCCAGATCTTTATCTGCCTGGCTCTGGGAAGCAGACTGCTGTGTCTGCTGGGACTGCTGACTTTGTGTATTCGCAGACTGTGTGTTTTTCTGTGTACTTTTTTTTGATGGCTGCATCGTTGACTGTTTTTTCTGTGCAGATGAGCTCTGGGGTTTCTGCTCATTTGTGATCTGCAGCTCCTGTGCATCTGTTGCAGCTGACGGTGTAGGTGTCGCAATTTTTACACTTTTCTGTGTACTGCTGTTTTTTGTTGTGGACTGATTGGATGCTGTTGTATTCTGTTTCTCTTCTGTATCAGCTTTTGCTGTTTTGGTGCTGTTCTGTGAGGTTTCAGCCTTTGGTGCCTGTGTGATATTCACTACAATATCCGAGGCGCTTCCTCCGGAATTTTTTCCGAGGAGAAGAGCAAGTACGACAACTGTTATCACGAGGATTCCAACTGTACATCCAATACTGATCAGCCATTTTTTCTGATCGCCCTTGTTTCCTCTGTTATCTGGCACTTCCGGCAGTCCGTCATCCCAGATCAGATTATCATCCTGCTGGTTCTGACCGGTGCGCCTGTTGTAAGTTCCATTATAAGTTCCGTTTCCTCTGTTATTATGTGAGCGGTTATAGGTTCCGTTTCCTCCGTTATTATACGGCTGATCATAAGTTCCGTATGTCCCATTTCCGCCATCATTATAGGTACCCGTTCCACTGTAAGTACCGTTTCTGCGATAGTCATTCTGACCGCCGCCCGTTTCCAGCGGCGCTCCGCAGTTGTCGCAGAATCTGGCTGTTTTATCTTTTATTTCTGCACCGCATCTTCCGCAATACATACATTCCCGCTCCTTCCTCTGGATTGATATTAGATCTTAATTGTCCAATTTGTTTGAATTTATCTGGTATTGCGATAAATCTTTTCTTTTCCAAAAATTTTATTACATTTACACAATTCTTTCAATATGTGACACCTAGTGTGCCCCCTTTTTTTTACAGATCAGATATCTTTATAATATGATGGTGAAATTACATCGTACTCTCTGCAGGAACATCCATTTTCATAACTGTCGCAGCAGTCACAGTTGGAACAGTACATATGAGCATCATTAATATAAAACAGGCCGCCATACTGCATGGAAGTTCTCTGGTTCTTGGATTTCTTCTTGCTGTTATCGTAGTACGCCCCGTTGGGGATCATCATGTTTTCCGGGGAAAAACCGCTGAAATCGAAGAAATGAGATTCTGTTCCATGATGAGGTACCTTGATGCACCAGTAATGTTCGTGAAGCTGGATCTTTCCGTCATAATTCTCTGCGATCATCTTCATATACTGTGGCTGTACATCTCCGGTGAACAGAAGGTTCAGTTCGCCGTCAATGGTGTTCTGGAATGCCAGGCTGATCTTGTGGCGGAACTGTCGCAGGGAATGGCCCTGTTTTTCCGCACTCTCCAGAAGTGCCTGAAATTCTTCTGTTGCCTGTAATTCACGAAATTTCTTTTCCAGTTTTTCCGGGTTGAGACGACGTACTCTCTCTTTTTCGGTTTCTTCCGGATCTTCTGCTGTATCTTCTATTGCTGCGCCTGCATCTTCATTTGCAAGCACCAGTTTTTCCTGTGTATATTCTTCGTTTTCCCCGCTGTACTCTCTCGGGTCTTTCAAAGAGCTCTCTGGCCCATCTGTATCTTCTGGCACAGACAGCGGCTCCGATTTCTCCTCTGCTTCCAGTGTCTCCTCTGTCATGGACAGAAACAGCTCTCTTACTTCCTCCGCAATGTTCACAAGCTCTGTCATTGCATTTTCGTGATTCTCGATCAGAGAATTAAATACCTCCTCTGTCTCCCGGCTGACTTCACTGACATCCGGCCAGAGTGCTGTATATTTTCCTTCAAATTCTGAACCTCTGGATAAAAGATCGATCTTTACCTTTCTGGCACAAAGGGCTTCTGCCAGGGCAAAAAGGCTGACACGTCTTCCCGGAAGGCTGGCTTTTTTTGTCACATCCGCAAGGAGCAGAAGTGCCAGTGTGTATTTCATTTCCGGACCGGAAAACACATCCGGAAGATAGATTTTTTCAAATTCGTAGGCATCTCTTCGATAACGCATCATATAAAGAAGTCCGGAAACATGATCTGGATGAAAATGTGTCAGAAGCAGATTTTTTTTGCGGATGGTGGTAAGATCTGAAATGATCACGTCAAAGACTTCTCTTCGCGGCCGTCCCTCGATCTTGCTGTTGGCTGCCCCGAAATCCACAAGCAGGCTGCTTTTTCTGTCACGAATGCAGAAACAGTCCCCGAATCCTACATTGTACATTCGTATTCTCATTTATTTTTCCTCTGGTTTCTTATTCAGCTGTCTTTTTTTCTTCTGTTCCTGTCATTATTTCTCAGAACCAGATCTGCATATCATACCAGGTTGCTCCACCATGGCAGGAATCTGCAACTCCCAGTTTCTTCATTCCATGACTCTCATAAAATGGGATCATATGTTCCTTGCAGGTAAGGATCAGAGCTTTTTTTCCACGTTCTTTCGCAAGATCCTTGAAGTATTCCACAAGTTCTCCTGCAATCCCCTGATGACGGTATTCCGGGATCACATTCAGCCCGAATACGGTCTGGATCTCTCCGTCTTTTTTGTGAAGGGTGATATCATGATAAAACTCATCCGGAAGTACCGGTTTATCTGTAGTTCCTCCGTTGATAAATCCTACAATCTGATCGTCCTTTACTGCTACTACAAAATTCTCCGGGAATGCTCCCATACGGTTCACAACGTCCTCATGACTTGCTGCCTCCGCAGGCGGGAAACAGATTGCCTCGATTTCTGCCAGACGGTCTGCAAGTCTGATCTGTAAATTTTCTGCCATTTTTTGTGGTCTCCTCTATATTATTTATTCCGTTTTCATCCGGTTTTGATTCTTTTTTAATTATATCGGGTGAGGGAAACTGCGTCAACGTGTAACATACAAAAAAGCCCTCAGTATTCGCACTACTGAGGGCTTCATTCTTTCGTCTTTGTATGCGGCATCACAGCACTGACTCGATCAGCCGCTTCGTATACTCCGTCTTCGGATTTTCAATGATCTCTTCCGGTGTTCCTTCTTCTTTCACATGCCCGTCATGCATCACGACCACCCGATCGCAGAACATCTGAACAAGGGCCAGGTCGTGGCAGATAAAAAGGAAGGACAGCTGTTTTTCTTTTTTAAGCTTCATGAGAAGCTCCATGATCTGTTTCTGTACCGTCACATCCAGGGCACTGGTTGCCTCATCACAGATCAGAACTTTTGGTTCTACTGCCAGAGCTCTTGCTATCGCAGCCCGCTGACACTGTCCGCCACTTACCTCATAAGGATATCTTTTTGCATATTCCTTCACGAAGTGTTAGACCATCACATATCTTTGTCTTTTTATCCAAATTTAAAATTCCGTAAATTCCAGCAGCCATAATTAATTGAGAATAAATAGGAATCCAACAAATAAAGAAGTTCTTA
>OHMS01000494.1_pt1 | contig 16736 bp, 12 predicted proteins | sample 1569351 | NCBI WGS metagenome assembly OHMS01 (sample SAMEA3879571, study PRJEB24766) | human gut metagenome | biome: human-associated habitat; feature: feces | place: USA | collected 1985/1987 | reverse complement strand
TTAATATTTCTTAGTAAGATTGATATTTTTTTATTATTATTCTTTTCGGATTTTAGAATATTATATGGCAAAGTAATATTATTTAATCCAAAATTAGATGTCCTTGCACTTTCAGCCAATATATGCTCTTGTAGTTTTAATAACAAATTGCGTCTTAGTTCATTTAAAACACTTATATTAGGAATAAACAATCCATCATCAAGTTGAACATTTACTGTTTTAAAATTAAATGGCGTATTTGAAGTTTTACAAATCTGCTTTATAATTCTTTCAGAAGTTATAGGGGAGTTAATTGCAGGAATAGGGACAACATCTGAAGAAACAGATATAACAGAATTGTTATAGTTAACAGATATGCTTATAGGAATTCTTTTTTTAACTATAACGTTTGCATTAATATTTATTTTTTTATTTTCACAATTTGTATAAGAAAGTCTAGCAGTATTTAGCAATTCTTTGCTATTTAATTTGTACACTTTATCTCCAACAGATATATTACCTTTCATTCTACCAATTGTAACTCTTGTGCCAGCCTTAGCATGTGTAAGATTTAATGTTTTCTGCATCAGTTCTGAAACAGTATATTTAGAATCTTCTTTTTCTGTATAAATAGTATCTCCAATTGCCAAATCCTCATTTAATGTTAAAGTAATATGCCCTTTATTGCTGCTAAATTTGCTAATATTTCCAAGGAATAAGCCGATATTATTAGGTCTTTCTTTGAAAATCAGGTTTTTATTGGGTGAATCTGAAAGATGTCCACTAGAAAAGCCACCTCTATTAAATATTTGCAACAGCTGTTTCATATCAGAGTCTTCAACAATATAATCTTCTTTATTTAATATTTTATCTATATATTTACGATATATTCTAGTTACAGTTGCAACATATTCTGGACTTTTTAATCTTCCTTCAATTTTAAAGCATTTTACACCAGCATCAATTAACTGAGGTAAATAGTCAAGGGTACATAAGTCTTTTGGACTTAATAGATAACCTTTATCCATTGTTGTTTCTTTATTTGAAACGTTATTATGGTTTAAAAGTTCATAAGGCAACCTACAAGGACCTGCACATTTGCCCCTGTTACCAGAACGTCCACCAATAATGCTGGAAAACAGGCATTGACCAGAATAAGAAATACATAGAGCACCATGTATAAAAGTTTCTATTTCTATTTTAGAATTTTTACATATGTATTGAATTTCATTTAATGGTAATTCACGCGCAAGAACAACTCTTTTAAAACCTAAATCCTGTAATTCTAAAACACCTTCTAAATTATGTATTGACATTTGAGTACTGCCATGAATAGGCATATCCGGAAAATTCTTAATTAAATATCTTGCAAGCCCAAGATCTTGTACAATTAAGGCATCAACGCCAAATTCATAAGCTTTTTGAGCTAAATTAATGGCATCATTAAATTCAGAGTTTTTAATTAAAATATTTAAAGTTAAAAAAGTTCTTACGTTTCTTAACTTACAGTATTGTATAGCTTTTTTTAATGTGGGAACATCAAAATTATTTGCAGAAGCTCTAGCATTAAACAGAGTAGAACCAAAATACACACTATCCGCACCATTTTGAACTGCGGCTAATAAGCAATCCCAATCTCCAACAGGAGATAATAATTCGATTTTATTCATACAAAAACCTCCGCTGATATTGTAACATATTTTTTTCATTTTGCATATATTAATATTATATAAGTGAATTAAAGAAATAATAACTATCTAAGGCAACAAGTAGTGAATTGTAAATAAAATGAAAAAATAAATTTTTGTTACAATTATATTACTTTTTCTTTATATCAATTGACTAAAAAAAATAACAATGTTATACTTTATTTGTCGAATAATAACAAATGAGGTGTAATAATTGAGAAGAATGTATAAAATAATTAGTATGTTAATAGTAATGATAATATTATCATTTTTTATAATAAATATTTTACCACATAAGGTTGATGCTGCTCAATACAAAGAGCCAGAGAGCAAAACCAATAAACTTGTAAATTATCCAGGATATACGGAGTTAATTAACAACTTAAAAAAGCAACATCCAACATGGACATATACAATATTTTTTACAGGGCTTGACTGGAATCAAGTTATAAAAAATGAAACAACAGAAGCACATAGCAGAAATTTAGTCCCAGCAGATAGAAAGGGAGAATGGCTTTGTGCATACTGCGAAGCAAATAAAAAAACATATGATGAGGGAAGATGGAAGGGCGCTTCAGAAGTAGCAGTTTCATATTACATGGATCCTAGAAATTTCCTTTATGAAGATTACATATTTCAATTTGAAGAACTTGGATATAATGCAGAATTACACACGATTTCAGGAGTAAATAGTATTTTGGCAAATTGTAAATATCTACAGGGAAATAGTATTAATTATATAGATACAAATGGAAAACAAGCTACAATAAATAAATCTTATGCACAGATTATAATGGAAGCAGGTAAAACATATAATGTTAGTCCATATCATTTAGCAAGTAGGATATTGCAAGAACAAGGAACAACAGGAACTGCAATGGTTTCAGGTAATTATAATTCGACATACAGAGGATATTATAACTTCTTTAATATTGGCGCTACAGGAAGTGACATTATGGCTAACGGATTAAAATATGCCAAAAATAATGGATGGTCTTCACCGGAAAAAGCAATACATGGAGGAGCAAAATTTATTGCAAAAGAATACATACAATATGGACAATCTACATTATATTTACAAAAATTTGATGTTGTAGATGATTATGAAACAGAGTTGTATTATCACCAATATATGCAAAATGTATCAGCTGCAAAAACTGAAGGTGAAGAAGTAAGAGGTGCTTACAAAAAGCTTGGATTTATAAATACAAGTAATGAGATACCATTTAATTTTTTAATACCAGTATATGAGAACATGCCAAAACAGAATTGCCCATATCCAGGAAGTCAAACAATTGTAACACAAAATGTAGAACTTAATTCAAAAGCCGACATAAAAAAAGAAGCAAAAAGTTCAGCAACAAATATAGCAACACTAGAAAAAGGAGCAAAAATATTAAGAATAGAAATAGGAGTTTCTACAAATGATGGAATAAGATGGGACAAAATAGTATTAGCAAATGGAACAAAGGGATATATTAATTCAACTTATATAAAGCGAATTAGTGACATAACTAATTGCAGTGAAAGAGCAATTGCAAATACAGATGTAAATTTAAGAAACGGGCCAGGAACATCAAATACAACAGTAATTACTACATTAACAGAGGGACAAGCACTTACAATAATTGAAAAAGGCCAATACAATGGTGTAGATGGATACAATTGGTATAAAGTAAAATTAAACAATGGAACGCAGGGATATTTAGCTTCAAAATATTTAAATATAGTAAGTTCAGGTTCAGATGACTCGGGTAATGAATTAGTAAAAGTTGTATGTGAATATGGCCTTAAGATAAGAGAAAATCCAGGAATAGACGCTAAATGTTTAACAATTGTAGAAAAGGGTACAATATTAACAAGAACACAAAAAGCAGTTTCTAATAAAAATGGGTATACATGGGATAAAGTTGTTACAGGAAATGGAATTATTGGTTATGTGGCAAGAGCAGGTGGCTCAGAACAAAATATTGAACCTATAGAAAGTGATAAACCACAAGAACCTCAAGAGCCAGAAAATACAAATGACATCTTTAAGATAGATGGAACAAATTTAATGTGTGTGCCAAAAACAACAGTGGAAAACATTAAGACAAAATACAATAATACAATAATTAAAAAGGGTAATGAAGAGATAAAAACGGGTAATGTAGGAACAGGATATAAAGTAATAATAGAAGAAAAAGAATATATAATAATAGTAAAAGGTGACATAGACGGTGATGCTAGAATAACAGCAGCAGATTATGTTAAAATAAAAAACCATATTATGGGCAAAAAAACATTAAACAATGTAGAAAGAGAAAGTGCAGATGTCGATTCAGATAAGAAAACAACGGCAGCAGATTATGTTAGAGTAAAAAATTACATAATGGGGAAAGGTAAAATAGAAATATAAAAAATTCTACGAAAGGAAAATAAAAAATGAGAAGGAAAAAAACAAAAGTTGCAATAAGTATTATTATTGCTATAGTAATGATTTTATTAGTAATTAGTACAAGTGCAGAGGCTGCAAGTTTTAGCATAACGTCTGGAAGGGATTCTGTAACAGTAGGAGAGTCATACAATATAACAATAACAGCGACAGGATTAACAGGAAAGTTTAATATATCGCATAGTCAAAATGTTTCAGTTAATATTTCGTCTGTTTTTATTGACGATGGAAGGGCAGATGAAAAAATAATTGTTACGGCAAAAAGTGTGGGAAAAGCAACAGTGACAATTAGCCCAGATGAAGAAACTGGTATTTCTTCATCTACAACAGGAGAATTGGTCAAAGACGAAAATCTACTTAAACCTAAAACGGATACAGTAACCGTAAAAGCAAAACAGAACAATAATACAACAGGTGGAGGAAATACAGGTGGCAATGCAGGTGGAAATACTACACCAACAGAACCAAAATTCACATCAGTAAATGAAACTGTTTATGCAACTACGGAAGTAAATGTAAGAAAAAGTTGGTCAACAAGTAGTGGAATAATAGGTTCATTAGGAGCAGGCAAAAGTGTAACGCGCATAGGAAAAGGCGATAACGGTTGGAGCAAGGTATCATTTAACGGCTCAACAGGGTATATATACAGTGAATATTTAACTACAACACAGCCAAAAGCAGAAGAACAAAAACCGAAAGAACAACCTAAAAATGAAGAAAAATCAACAAACAAAAATTTAGCAAAACTAGAAGTAAAACCAGAAGGACTAACACCAGAATTTAAAAAAGATGTTACAGACTATACAATCAAAGTTCCAAATAGTATAGAAAAGTTAGATATTATAGCAGAGGCAGAAGATAGCAAATCAAAAGTTGAAATCTCTGGAAATGATAAATTAGTAGAAGGAGATAATATAGTTAAAATATTAGTAACAGCAGAAGATGGAACAACTAGAACATATATAATAACTGCTACAAGAGAAAAAACTGTGCAATCAAGTTTGAGATTATCAGCACTAACTATAGAAGGAATCAACATAGAGCCAGCATTTTCACCAGACATATTTGCATATACAGCTACACTAAGCAATAGTGAAATAAATGAATTAAAAGTAAATGCTACAACAAGTGACGAAAATACTACAATAGAAATTTTGGGAAATAGCAATTTACAAGATGGAGAAAATGTAATAACAATATTATTGAAATCAACTAAAACAGATGAAACAACAACATATCAGATAACAGTAAACAAACCAGTACAACAAGCAGAAAAACAAGGAATATTGCCTAAACTATCAGCAAAAGAAATATTCTATATTATAGCAGGAATAATAAGCTTAATAATATTATTGTTAATAATTAAAAGAGATAAATTAAATGCAGGCAAAAAAAATAAAGAAGAAAAAGCAACAAATAATGGAGAATATGAACAAAACAAAAACGAGTATTTAGACCAATATGAAACAAAAGAGAAAATAGAAAATAATAATTTTGAAGAAACAAATGAAGACTCAAACGATGACTTAAAAAAGAAAAAAGGAAAACATTTTTAAAGATGCAAAATTAGGGACAGTCCCCAATTGTTCCATTTGAACAATCGGGGACAGCCCTGTAATATTGCCATAATTTAAAATTTAATGATGCAGTACTATTGCAAACAAAAAATGATTATAGTATATTTAAAATACATGCTACTGTAGCTCAGTTGGTAGAGCAACAGATTCGTAACCTGTAGGTCGGCAGTTCGATTCTGCCCAGTAGCTCCATAAAAAATAGTAATTCATTACTATTTTTTAAAATTAAGCTTAGAGGAATCGAAAAGGATGTGCCGAGTAAAACGAGGCAAAAATAGTCCAGTAGACTATTTAATAACTTATATTAAGTCATTAACAGGTTTTATTTAAGCTTCTTTTAGGGTATTTTCATTAAGTAAGAAATCATAAATACTAATGTATATTATGCCATTGTCATCTTGCCATTTTATAAAACTATCATAAACAATTACCAGTTTTTAAAATTATCACTTATATTTAAAAGAGATTGTAATTCTGAAGTGAACCCAAATTGTTAGACAAAAAAGTTTAATAAGGAGGGTTCATTTTATGTCAAAATATTCAGATGAATTTAAATTAATGGTTGTTCAATATCATAATAAACAAAAACTTGGTATTGAAAGTACTGCAAAATATTTTAATATTCCATCAGTTCAAACCGTTAGAAAGTGGGTAAAAAGATATCAAGAACATGGAGCAAAAGGATTATTAAAAAATTGTAAGTCTTCATATAGTGGAAGTTTTAAACAAAATGTAGTAGAATATATGCATGAAAACCATTTATCTTTACAAGAAACAGCATTTCATTTTAATTTAGGACATCATGATATTGTTAATAGATGGGAACGTATATATTATGAAGAAGGGCCACAAGCACTTTATGAAGAGCGACGTGGTAGAAGAAAGAATATGAGTTCAAAACCAAGAGAAAAGAAATTGTCTAAAAAGAATGAAGAAAATTTAATAGAAGAAGTTCAAAGACTTAGGATGGAAAATGCATACTTAAAAAAATTGCAAGCCTTAGTTCAGGAAAGAACAAAGCCAAAACAAATGAAAAAGTAATTGTAATAGATGAATTAAGGCATGAATTTAAGTTAGAGGCTTTGTTAAAATATGCAGAAATAACAAGAAGTACATTTTATTATCAATTAAATATATTAAAACAACCAGATAAATATAAAGAAATAAAGGAAGAAATAACAGCTATTTACCACGAAAACAAAGGAAGATACGGATATAGGAGAATAACATTAGAGCTTCATAATAGAGGCTTTTGTATTAATCATAAAACGGTAAGAAAACTTATGAAAGAATTAGGTTTGCAATGCTTCGTAAGAGTGCAAAAATATAAATTATATAAAGGTAAAATAGGAAAAATATGTGATAATCTTTTAAATAGAGATTTTAAAACCGAAGAGCCAAATCAAAAATGGGTTACAGATGTAACAGAGTTTAAGGTACATAATGAGAAACTATATTTATCACCAATAGTAGATTTGTTTAATGGAGAAGTAATTAGTTTTAATTTATCCAAACATCCAGTATTTACACAAGTAGTAGATATGTTAGAAAAGGCATTTAGTAAAATACCAGATAATACCAATTTGATATTACATTCAGATCAAGGCTCGCAATATCAAATGAAGCAATATCAACATTTATTAAAAGAAAAAGGAATTAGACAAAGTATGTCTAGAAAAGGGAATTGTTTAGATAACTCATTAGCAGAAAATTTCTTTGGATTAATAAAATCAGAATTATTTTATATGAAAGAATATAAAACAATAGAAGAATTAGAAACAGATATAATAGAATATATAGATTATTATAATAATAAAAGGATAAAGGGTAAATTAAAAGGAATGAGCCCTATACAATACAGAGTTCATTCCCAAGCTACCTAATACCTAATCAAAAAATGTCCAATTTTTTGGGTTCAGTACAAAATTTAGATGTTATTATTTTATTTATTTATCTTTCACCTTGTTCTTTTTTAGCCGCCTTTTCTTTTTCAATAATTTCTTTATAATTTTTACAATATAATCCAGGAAGTCCTAAACCATCAGGTGATCCAGGGCCTAAGACAAATTCATATCCTTCTTCATCAATAAGTCTAACAATTTCAGAATACGGATTTGTTCTCAAAAGTTTGTCTGTATAACTTCTTAAATCATCGATACTTTGTATCTTTTCATTAACATTACTATGAAATGCTCCAAATCCTTCCCTTACATAAATCGCATTTTCTCTATCGATTGTAAATCCTGCTCTTTCCATCATTGCATTTTCTTCTCTAGGATCAACAGGATAACTTACCTTCATTCCTGTTAATTTATCTAATTTACTTTTACTAGCAAAATTTGCATTCATAAAACCCTTCATAATATAATTCCTCCTTAAATAAAATTACTACTTAATACAATTTAATTATACCATAAATTGATGTAATTGTCAAAAAATTAAAAATTATATCGAATACGTGAATTTTGTATATAATGTTTTTAGAAAGAGAACTTAGTTAGTAAGTTGTATGTGATTCGCTCCATTAAGTAAAATCGTTGCACAAATGTAACGCTAATGATTAAATCAATCTAAAAAGATTGATTTTTTTTTGGTGCTACTTCTATATACCGATGAACATACTTGTCCTATACCTGTACAAGAGGTGGTGTTTATGGGATTTATATTATTTTTATAATTCTATTGTCAAAATCTTTTTTTATATTAAAAAGGTCCTTTAATTGTTTGAGCTTTGTTATTGATATATCATAGGAAATGTGCTATACTAACTATTGATAAAATAATATGAAATTATGGAGGAAATATGGGTTTTTTTGATAAATTAAAACAAGGGTTAAGTAAAACTAAAAGTTCATTTGATGAAAAACTAAATAATGTATTTAGCAATTTTAGAAAAGTAGATGAGGAACTTTTAGATGAATTAGAAGAGGCATTGATAATGTCTGATGTTGGAGTAGAAACTTCTAACAAAATTATAACAAATTTGAGAAATAAAATAAAAAAAGAAAAGATAGAAGACGAGCAAGCTGTAAAGCAAGCTCTAAGAGATGAAATTAAAAATGTATTAGAAGAAGTGGACAATACTTTAAAGTTAGAAACAACTCCATCTGTGATATTAGTAGTAGGCGTAAATGGTGTTGGCAAAACTACTTCTATAGGGAAAATAGCTAACAGACTAAAGCAGGATGGCAAAAAGGTAGTTGTTGCAGCAGCAGATACCTTTAGAGCAGCAGCAGTAGAGCAACTTGAAATATGGGCCAATAGAGCAGGATGTGACATAGTAAAAAGAGAAGAGGGAACAGATCCAGCAGCAGTTGTTTACGATGCTGTAAAGATAGCAAAAGAGAAACAAGCAGATGTCTTAATATGTGATACAGCAGGAAGATTGCACAACAAGAAATATTTAATGGACGAGCTTGTAAAAATAAAAAAAGTAATAGACAAGGAATTACCAGAAGCATCTAAGGAAGTTTTAATGGTTTTAGATGCTACAACAGGGCAAAATGCAATATCACAAGTAACAGCATTTAAAGAGACAGTAAATATAACAGGACTAGTACTTACAAAATTAGATGGAACAGCTAAAGGCGGAGTGGTTATAGGAATTGTTGCTGAAAACAAGGTGCCGGTAAAATTTATTGGAATTGGCGAGCAAATAGATGATATGGAAATATTTAACAGCAACGATTTTGTAAATGCATTAATATAGCCAAATAAGCAATAGAAGATAAGCTTAGAAAGGAATGAGATTAAAATGACAAAAATAACAACCAAAAAAGATAACAAAAGAATTATAATTGTACTAGCGTTTATACTATTGGCAATTTTAATTGGCTATGTATTATTTAGAGGTAAATATCTGGAAGTACTAGAAATAGGGGAAGAATATGTAGAAATATTTTGGAAAAATATAAAATATACGGCTATAGCCTTTAGTGCAAACTTTATAATATTATTTCTATTAATATATTTTACAAATTTAAAAATAAAAAAAGGATTAAAAGCTTTTTTTGATGATGATAAAAAGCCAATGCCGAAGTTAATAAATAAATCCATTGCAGTTATAAGCTCAATAATAATAAGTACTTTTACAACAAATATAATGCTAAAAAAAATAATGCTATGTTTTAATAGTGCATCTTTTGAAATTGAGGACCCAATATTTGGATATGATATCAGTTACTTCATGTTTAAAAAACCATTTATAGAATTTATGCTTATATATATAATGCTTCTCATAGTAGGGTTAACAATATATACCATATTGTATTACATAATTTCATTTAATATGTTTTTTGATGGAATAAATAGAGAAATATTGAAGAATAACCATTTTACAAAACAATTGGTTTTTCACACTATTGTAATAGTTATATTATTATCAATCCTAACATATGTAGGAATACAAGATATGGGAACAAATAAATTTTTAACATTAAAAGGAGAAACAGTATATTCAATATATGGATCTGGTTTTACAGATGTAACAATAAAACTTTGGGGATACAAAGTATTAACAGTAGTAATGGTAATTTCAATAATTTTGGCAGTTATATTCTTCAAAAAGGGAAAAGTTAAAAATGTAATAAAAAGTATAACAGCAGTTCCAGTATATTTAATAGGATTACTAATAGTATTAATAATAACCCAAACTTTTCTTGTAAAATCAAATGAGCTAGACAAAGAAAAATACTATATAAGTAAGAATATAGAATTTACCAAAAAGGCTTATGGCATAGAAATAGAAGAAAAAACAATAGCTAATAATGAAACATTAAGTGCAAAAATAAAAGAAGAAAATCAAGAAGTAATTAATAATATTACAATAACAAGTAAGGAAAATGTATTAAAGAACTTAAATATGTTACAAACAGCAAAAGGATATTATTCATATAGGAACAGTAATATTGCAAAAGTTAATTTAAATGGTAAATTATCATTAGCATATATAACACCTAGAGAAATATCAGAAAACATTGGTACATACAACGATAAAATGTATGAGTATACACATGGATATGGGATAATAGTTACAGCAGCTAATAAAATCAATGAAGAAGGGGAAATAATAAATCTTCAAAAAGATTTTGAAAGCAATGAAGTAATAAAGATAACAGAACCAAGAATTTACTACGGATTACAGACAAATGAACCAGTAGTAACGAACAATAAAAATGGAGAAGAATTTGATTATCCAAAGTTAAATTCTAATACGGCTGAAAATGCAAAAAAAACTTACGATGGAAATGCAGGACTTCAACTTAATTTTATTGATAGATTTATATTAGGAATAAAAGAGGGAAATATTGGATTAGCTCTTTCAACAAATACAACAAAAGAGAGCAAAATATTAACAAACAGAAATGTTATAAAAAGAGCTAAAACGTTAATGCCATACTTATTATATGACGAAGAACCATATTTGGTAGTAAATAAAGAAGGAAAATTGGTTTGGGTAATAGATGCATATACTACTTCTAGTGAATATCCATATTCTCAAATGTCTACAATTCAAACAGATTTATTAACAAAGCTAGATATAAATTATATAAGAAATTCTGTTAAGGTTTTAATAGATGCATATGATGGAACAACAAAGTTTTATATTACAGATAGAGCAGATCCTATAATAATGTCATATAGAAATATATATCCAAGTTTATTTGTAGACAAAGATGAACAAATTGAAGAAGATATAAAAAATCAATTTATATATCCAAAATTTTTGTATAAAATTCAAGCAAATATAATTACGAGATATCATAATATACAGCCTGATGTTTTATATAGAGGAGATGATATATGGGAAATAGCAACAAATGTTACAGGAAAGACAACTTCAAAGACGGGAACGGAAATAGAGCCATATTATACAATGGTAAAGACTATTGATTCGGAAAATGCACAGCTAGGTTTAGTAATTCCGTATACACCATATAAAAAACAGAATATAATATCATATACAGTAGGAACATATGAAAATGGAACACCAAAATTAACGATATATAAATATGCCTCAGATAGTAATGCAATAGGAACAATGCAATTAAATTCATTAACAGAACAAGATGAAAACATATATAGAGAAATAGAAAAACTTAAGGTTACAGGGACAAAAATAACAAAAAATACTATAGTTGTTCCAATTGAAAATACATTATTATATGTGCAATCAATTTATCAGCAATATACCAATGAAGACAATTCTTTACCATTATTAAAAAAAGTAGTTGTTGCATCAGGAAATAAATTTGCTATAGGAAATAATATAGAAGAGGCAATAAATAATTTGTTATCTCAATCAGCTTTTGACATAGAAATAGAAAGTACAGAAACTATAGAAGAAACAATAAAAGCAATAATAAAGGCAAATGAAAATTTAGAAAAATCTAATAATAGTAATGATTGGGAAATGATTGGAAAAGATATGAAAAAATTAAAAAGCGGTCCCCTTTTGATTTTTCTTTCTGCTGTTTGTTTTAGTACCGGCGGATTATTTACAAGATCAATCAAGTAAAATAATAATTAAAAAATAATAAAGAATAAATTTAATTAGTAAAATTGAATAAAAAAGCAAAAAAAATCCACTCTAATAATGGGTGGATTTTATGTTTGAAAAGAAAAAAGAGGAAAAGGAATTAATAAAAAGATTAGATAAAATAAATTATATATTATCTCAAAATAATATATTAGAATTAATAGAACTTTTAGGTAACAGGAAAAAGTTTTTCTTTAGAAATTTTTGGTCTGGAATTATCAAAGGCATTGGTACAGGAATAGGTTTTACTATATTAACAGCTATATTATTAGTAGTCTTACAAAAAATAGTTGCTCTAAATCTTCCTGTAATAAGTGAATACATCTTGGATATTATAGAAATAGTAAAAATAAAAATGTTATAAAAAATCGTAAATACTATTTATTTTTTTTTAGAATTTATATATAATAGAAAAAAACAAAGAGGAGAGATATAGATGAATTTACCCAATAAGTTAACAGTATTTAGAGTTATTTTGGTATTTGTAATATTAATAATTTCACTTATAAATATGAAAGGAACAATATTAGGAATACCTATTAATATGTTCATAATAGATATAATTTTTATCATAGCATCTATTACAGATAAATTAGATGGTTACATAGCACGATCAACAAACCAAATAACAACATTTGGAAAATTTTTAGACCCAATAGCAGACAAAATATTGGTAATTGTTTCAATGATAATATTAGTTGAACATTCTAAAATACCTTCTTGGATACCAGCAATAATAATAATGAGAGAATTTATAGTATCTGGATATAGATTGATTGCGGTAGAAAAAAAGGGGGAAGTTGTTGCAGCAAGTATATGGGGAAAATTAAAAACGGTTACACAAATGGTTGCAATTATATTGGCATTTATTGATACTAATCCATTTGGAGCAATATTTACGAATTCTTTAACAGGATACAATTTCGCAATAAATTTAATAGTAACATTAATGATGATTATATGTGTTATAGCTACAATCTTTTCAGGTTGGGACTATATTAAAAATGGAAAGGATTTATTGAAATGACATTACAAGAAGCAAAAGAAAGGATTAATGAATTAAAGCCTAAAATTGAATATTATACTATAAAATATTACGAAGATGAACAGGTTATAAGCGATTTTGATTTTGATACATTAATGAAAGAATTAAAACAAATTGAAGCGGAATATCCACAGCTTATAACTACTGATTCTCCAACACAAAAAGTTGGGACAAGTCCTATAAAAAAAGGGTTTAAAAAAGTAACACATAAAGTTCCACTTCAAAGTTTACAAGATGTTTTTTCTTTTGAAGAAGTCAGAGAATTTGATACAAGAATGCAAAAGTTGGCAGAAGAATATAATTTACCATTGGAATATGTTGTAGAAACAAAAATTGATGGATTATCTACTGCACTAGAATATAAAAATGGAATTTTTGTACAAGGAGCAACAAGAGGAAATGGTCTTGTAGGCGAGGATGTTACAGATAATTTGAAAACAGTAAGAAGTATACCACATAAATTAAAAGAACCTATAAATATAATTGTGCGTGGAGAAATTTTTATAGGAAAAAAGGAATTTGATGAGTTAAATGAAGCAAGAATGGCAGACGAGGAAGAAAGATTTGCAAATGCAAGAAATGCGGCTGCTGGTTCACTTAGACAGTTGGATAGCAAAATAACTGCGCAAAGACCTTTAGACATATATATTTTTAATATTCAAGAGACGGAAGATAAAACTATAACTACACATTATCAAGGACTAGAATATCTTGAAAAAATAGGATTTAATGTAAACCCAGTAAAAATATTATGCAAAAATATAAATGAAGTAATTAAGGCTATAGAAAAAATAGGTAAGGACAGAGAAAGTTTGACCTTTGGAATAGATGGAGCAGTTGTTAAAGTAAATAATTTAGAATTAAGGGAAAAAATAGGAACAACATATAAAACACCAAAGTGGGCAGTAGCGTATAAATATCCGCCAGAAAAAAAAGAAACAAGAGTTAAAGATATAATATGCCAAGTTGGCAGAACAGGTGCAATAACGCCAATGGCAATTTTAGACACAGTAAATGTAGCTGGCTCAAATATTTCTAAAACTACATTACACAACGAGGACTTTATAAAAGAGAAAGATATAAGAATAGGAGATACTGTAATAATTCAAAAAGCAGGGGATGTTATACCAGAAATTGTAGAAGTGGTAAAAAGTAGAAGAACAGGAGAAGAAAAACAATTTGAAATGCCTAAGACTTGCCCTGTATGTGGTGCAAATGCTGTAAGAGAAGAAGGGGAAGCAGTTATACGTTGTATAGGTGTTGAATGCCCTGCAAAATTGTACAGAGGAATATTACATTTTGTATCAAAAGATGCAATGGATATAAAAGGTTTAGGAGATGCGATAATAGATGAATTAATAAGTAGAAAGTTAATAGAAAATATTGCTGACTTATATAAACTAACGTTAGAAGATTTGAAATCATTAAAAAAAGATGGAAAGAAATTTGCACAAAATTTGATAGATTCAATAGAAGAAAGCAAAACAAGAGATTTATATAGAGTAATAACTTCTTTAGGTATTAGACATGTAGGAGTAAAGCTTGCGAAAAGCTTGGCTAAAGAATATACGACAATGGATAATTTAATAGATGCTGAACTAGAAGAACTAAAACAGAAACAAGATGTCGGGTTAATAACAGCAGAGAGTATATATAATTTCTTTAAACAAGAACAAAGTATAGACTTAATAAATAGACTAAAACAAGCAGGAGTAAATATGCAGCTGAAACAGGAACATGGCACAGATAATAGGTTCGATGGAAAAATTTTTGTTTTAACAGGTGCTTTAGAAAAATTTTCTAGAGAAGAGGCAAGCGAAGTAATAGAAAAGTTTGGTGGAAAAACTTCAAGCAGTGTCTCTAAAAAAACAGATTATGTTTTAGCAGGGGAAGATGCAGGAAGTAAGTTAAAAAAAGCAAAAGAGCTTGGAATAACAATTCTAACAGAAGAAGAATTTAATAAAATGATTAAATAAAAAGGAAATGGGAAGAGATATGGAAGGTAAATATACATTTAAAGAATTTTACGAAAACCTAGAAAATGGATATCAAATTTACTATACTTATGTACGTAACAGATACCTAATATTTAAAACAGCTGAAAACTGCTACACACAAAAACTATTGAGCAAAGCAGAAAAAAATCCGCAACCTGCCTATGCAATGCTTACATTTAAAAGAGTAAAAGAAATGTTCCCTCATATGGAAGAAATAGAGTATAAAGTAATGAACACTTGACATAAATAGGAAAATGATGTATAATAAGAATCTATTAAAAGTCCCTTAACGGGCAAAGGGATTAATTAGTATTTCGCGCAGTTAATCCTTAGGAAGGAGGCAATATGCCTCAAAGCGAAAAAGATAAAATAATTGACCAGCTTTGGCGGCTGGTCCGTCCCGGAGAGTTTATTGCTCTCCAGGACGAAAAGGTTTTGACTCTCTCCGTGTCCGGAGAGTGTCGAGAAGAATCACTGCACAGAGTAGAGCTGCTCTGTGCAGCAATTAAGGCGATGCAATCGCCAGCAATTGTACGGCAATTGCTGGTGATTGCTGTCCACAATCACCTTGTAAAAGTCAGGGCGATTGTGGATTTGAAGTAAGATTGCCAGAAAAAAAGGAGGTGAGGAATGAATTTTCCTCATCTCCGATATTATATTTTAGTAGGTATTACATTAACAGTTTTATAATTAGTATAAATAACCATGCCAGGCTTTGCTTTAGGCATTTTTTTTACGTTTTTCTTCAAAGTATAATCAACAGGTACATTAGATGAATATTTAGACTTACTGTAATATGCAGCTATGGCAGCACACTTATTTATAACTTCCTGTGGAGGCATTTTTCCATCAGTCTTTAATATTAAATGACTTCCATGACTATCTTTAACATGAAACCAGTAGTCATTTGAGTTAGCTAATTTATGAGTAATATATTCATTTTGTAAATTGTTTTTTCCAACAAAAATGGTAAATTCATCTATTGCATATTTTATTACTTCAAAATTCTTTTTTTTGTTAGAAGTATTTTTTACTTTAGAAGGTTTTACAAGTATACCAGAAATTTCATCATACACATCATTTAATTCTTCAATTGAGAGTGCATTATTTACAGAATAAATAACGCTTTCTATGTACTCAATTTCTTGCTCAATTTCAAATTTTTGCTTAGTTACAATTTCGTAAGTCGATTTTAACTTGTTATATTTTTTAAAAAACCTTTTAGCATTTTCACTTGGCGAAATTGAACTATCCAAAGGAATTGTTATTATTTTGTTCCCTTCATAATAATTTTCTAAGTCAACACTATTAATATTATAATTGTTTATACGATATAAATTGCTTATAATTAATTCGCCGTATAATTTATAAGTATTCATCTCATTGCATTCTTTTAGCTTTAAATTAATATTTTGTAATTTTATTTGTAGCTTTTTTATATTGTTAAGTAATAGTTTTAATATATTATTCTTAAAATT
>OHMS01000479.1_pt1 | contig 17142 bp, 15 predicted proteins | sample 1569351 | NCBI WGS metagenome assembly OHMS01 (sample SAMEA3879571, study PRJEB24766) | human gut metagenome | biome: human-associated habitat; feature: feces | place: USA | collected 1985/1987 | reverse complement strand
ATAGCTGTCGGGTAAACCAGTACAGCGTAGGTCACTACGAAATCCTCGGATACGGGGTACCGCAATATTAAAATAGGTGGCTATGGGCTTTATTGTCCCATAGCCACCTATTTTTCTTTTTTGTTTAGAATTTGATCCGGGATAATTGAGGTGTTCAGCAAATCACCTGGCTCAACCTTCAGCGCATCAGCAATATTAAATAGAACCTCTACGGAAAAGGGTCTGACGATATTCGGTGCTTCGATTGCGCTAAGATGCGAACGGCTCATCATCGCCTCTGCCGCAAGCTGCTCCTGCGACATACCTCGCATTTTACGAAGAACTGAAATTGTGATTCCCAGTTGAATAAATCTATCTCTATTTTTGAAGCCAATTTCTTTGCTCATTTGCTCCACCTCGAATCCATAATAATTATATGTTATTCTCTCTCGACTTTCTGTTCTCGCTGTGAAGCTATTGACTTATATATAGAGCAAAAATATAATAATAAGTGCAGATGAACAATAATATGCTCATTTGCTCTACTGTTATTCTTGGTGGTGTTTGTATGACCTGTTGTTTTATCGGGCATAGGAGAATTAAGCATAAAAAAGAGCTTGCAAGTCGATTGCGGGACAATATTTGCTATCTGCTTGAGCAGGGCGTAGCAACCTTTCTGTTTGGAGATCATTCCGAATTTAATACGCTCTGCTACGAGGTGGTTTCAGAACTAAGAGAAGTTTACCCCAAAATTCGCAGAATACACTATCGGACGGATTATCCTGATGCAGATGCTTATACGATGCAGTTCCTATTAGATGGATATGAGGACAGTATTTGCCCTGACGGAGTTGCTGCTGCCGGGAAAGCTGCTTATGTGGAACGCAATCAAGCTATGATTCAGGCAAGTGACTTTTGCGTCTTTTACTTTAATAACGAATACCTTCCGGCGAGTCGAAAAGAGTCGAAAAAAGCAATAACAAGCTATCAGCCCAAAAGCGGAACCGGGGTTGCCTTTGACTATGCAAAAGCGCACGGAAGAACAATCATTAACCTATACGAAGAAGATGAACACTGCAATTAAGCATCGAATCTATTTGGTTCGTCTTTTTTGTGACATTTATATCCGAAGTCCCGTGCTTTACAACAAACACCTTTTGAGTTATTTGCATCATTGGAGCAGCCGGAAACGGCTGCTTTTCCTTTACGCTGATGAAGGGTGATAAGGTTGTCGAGCTGACGAATAAACGCCCCGATTTGCTTTTGCTCTACAATATCTTTAGGTACAGAAAGGTCTATATCAAAGAAATCCTCGGCAGAAATATTGAGAAGCCCGTGATTCCTCGCACCCTCGGCAGCTCTCTCAGCAACACCTTTGTGCCACCTATCTGTATCGAAGAAAACGGTCAGATAATCCGAATCAATCTGTTGCTCTTTCTTGGGAGCAAAAACGATGTAAAGCGTTGATAGCACGCCTTTTTCGTACAGATCAAGTCTTTTGACCGCACCAAATGGATAGCCATCAGAGGTGCTTTTGTTGTAGGCAAATTCGCCGTTCAGCACCAAGTAATAGTTGCTCACATCTCGGCTTGCAACACGGTTATTAAAGTATGTGATTTGGTCAACCAAACCATATTGTGCTGAGATTGTTAATGGTAGCGTAGATTCGTTGTTTATATTCTTGCGAACTACTCTATCAACGAGTTCACCCAACTTACGCTGTTCCCAAGAAGAAGTAATTCGCTTTTTGTTTACGGTCGAGATAAGCCTACCCGCCCTTACAGTAAAAGAAATGCACTTACGCTGATGAAGGGTGATAAGGTTGTCGAGCTGGCGAAAAACGCTGACAATTCGGTCTTGCTCTGTTCTTGAAGGATAAGCTATCGTCACCTCTTGAATATCAGTGTTATGGATATGAACGACGGACTTCCCTTGTGCCTTTTTAGCAAGTTCCTTTTGCGGTTCTCCATTGGAGATAGCAAGAGCTAAAAACAAAGGGTTTATAAAATCAAATGGTCTGAGGATATTAAGGTCGCCACCCAGCAAAACCCCTGATTTTTCAACGGCTGACGCTCGTGCAATGTCCTCTGCGGTTTCCCCTGATGCCGGGACTATGACTTCGTTTCCTTGACTGTAAACCGCACCATTTCGGGGAACTGCAAAAGTGTCCACTTCACTGATTGCAAACTGGTACTTGGTGTAAAGTCTGCCATACAGAATAATTGGGGTTCCGGAATCAGTCAAATCGCCTTTTGAGTAGCCATTTCCCTTCGAGTAGTCAGCTATATCAATAGCCTTACGCTGTTCCCAAGAGAATGTATAAAAAGAGAGTGTCAGTTGGACAATCAGAGAAATATCCGGAGTTGAATGCAAAAATGGCTGTCGTTGATGAAGGGTGATAAGGTTGTCAAGGTGATTGAAATAAGCTCCAATCTGCTCTTGCTCTAAAAGACTCGGCAGGTATATTTCCATTGATTCAACATCTCCGGCATTGTAAGACGGTAACGCTCCAACTTGAACCAAGGAAGTCAAATCAACCGTTCCAAACAGAGCCTTTGCAAAGTCTGCGTCCCACTTCGTTGGGCTGAGAGAATATGCCATTGTGTTGTTGTCCAAAAGGAACGGAAAACGGCATAAACGCTTGCGATTTAGCATTACAGCAGCTCCAACCTTTGCAAAGAAAATTGCTGGCAATTCCGTAATAGGCGACCACCGGTGATCAGCAATCTGCTCTGCTGTAACATAGTTATTAGCAACAGTCATTTCATTCTCATTGCCATCCGAGTTCATATCGGATACTTTGAAGAACGGTACACCGGTCAACCCGCCTTGGTCGGCATCGGGAAAGCCTACTCCAGAGCGAGCTTTACCAATATCTCCGAGCTTACGCTGTTCCCAAGCTATTCGGTTACAGTCTAGCTTATGCGGGTATGAAATATAGGAATTAAGTTCGAAATTTCGGGATTTATGGTTGCTGTTTCGGGATTATATGCTATAATAAAAAGTGTATTTTAGCACTTACTCGCAGGCCGAGAGAAAGGAATGATATGATGGCTATAAGCTATAAAAAACTCTGGCACGTTCTGCTTGATCGAGATATGAAGAAAAGAGATTTGCAGGAAGCTGCTGGGCTCACAAAATACGCAATGAATAAGCTTAGTCGTGATGAAAATGTCAGCACTGAAGTATTGGGAAAAATCTGCTCCGCTTTGAATTGTACAACTGACGATATTATGGAGTTTGTTCCTGACGAAAAGTAAGTCCGTTTTATGGGACACCAATTGTGTGTATCATAATAGAGGGGTAGTGTGTTGCCCTTAGAAAAAGGAAAAGGATGGGGTCACAGAATGAATAAGCAACAACTTGCTCAGAAAATATGGGCTTCCGCAAATCAAATGCGTTCCAAAATTGAAGCAAATGAATATAAGGATTACATACTAGGCTTTATTTTTTACAAGTATCTTTCCGATAAGGAAGTTAAGTTCTTGAAGGAGAACGACTATGATGATGAACTCCTGAAAACCGTCTCGGAGGAAGAAGCCGAAACAGTTGAATGGATTCAAAAAAACATAGGCTACTTTATTGCCTATAAGGATCTTTTCTCCACTTGGCTTACGATGGGTAAGGACTTTGATGTTTCAAATGTCCGTGATGCTCTTTCTGCATTTAGCCGACTAATTTCTAATTCGCATAAAAGGGTATTTGAAAAAGTATTTGACACCCTGCAAACAGGCCTTTCCAAACTTGGCGATAGCTCCGGTTCACAAACGAAAGCAATTAGTGGGCTGCTGACGCTGATAAAAGATATTCCTATGGATGGCAAGCAGGACTACGATGTTCTCGGTTTCATCTACGAATATCTTATCAGTAACTTTGCAGCAAATGCTGGAAAGAAAGCTGGCGAGTTCTACACCCCGCACGAGGTATCGCTTCTGATGTCCGAGATCGTTGCGAGTCATTTGAAGGGTAAAAGTGAAATCAAAATCTACGACCCGACAAGCGGTTCGGGCTCACTGCTTATCAATATTGGTCAAAGCGTTGCGAAGTATATGAGCGACGACAACAATATTCAGTATTACGCTCAGGAGTTGAAAGAGAATACTTATAACCTGACCCGAATGAATTTGGTTATGAGAGGCATTGATCCCGCTAACATTATCACTCGTAACGGCGATACTCTCGAGGAGGATTGGCCGTACTTTGATGAAAATGATCCGGTCAATACCTATAACCCTCTCTATGTGGATGCGGTCGTGTCCAATCCGCCGTATTCGCAGGCTTGGGATCCGTCTAATAAAGAGGGAGATCCTCGTTATGCTCGTTTTGGACTTGCTCCCAAAGGAAAAGCCGACTATGCTTTCCTGCTTCACGATCTGTTCCATATCAAGCCGGACGGCATTATGACAATCGTTCTTCCCCACGGCGTACTGTTCCGTGGCGGTGAGGAAGGTGAAATCAGAAAAAACCTGATCGAGAATAACCATATCGACGCCATTATCGGACTGCCTGCAAATATCTTCTTCGGGACAGGAATACCCACCATCATTATGGTGCTGCGTCAAAAGCGTGAGAATACAGATGTCCTTATCATCGATGCATCCAAGGGATTTATCAAAGAGGGTAAGAATAACAAGCTCCGTGCGTCTGACATTAAACGCATAGCAGATACCTTTATTAAGCGTGAAAGCATTCCGAAGTTTTCACGAGTAGTCAGTCGTGAAGAAATTCGCAGCAATGATTATAACCTGAACATTCCTCGCTATGTGGACTCATCTGAAGCAGCCGAGCATTGGGATGTCTATGCGTCTATGTTTGGCGGTATCCCGACAGCAGAAATTGACGAGATGAGCGAATTCTGGACGGCGTTCCCTGCACTGAAAAAGGCGTTGTTCACCGAGAGTGGCATTCCTTATGTGAATGTGTCTACCTCTGATATTAAGAGTGCCATTAAGAGCCATCCTGATGTGGTCGGCTTTGAGAATGCTTTTAACGCTGCCTTTTCCACTTTTCCGGCGTTCCTGAAAGAAGAACTTATCGACCGGATGGGAAGCATCGAAATCTCTAAGGCTGAAACCGTTCTAAGTGCTGATATTTTCGAGCGATTGAAGGAAATTCCACTTATCGACAAATATGCGGCGTTCCAGCTTCTTGACGACGATTGGACAGGTATTTCCATCGACCTCGAAATGTTGCAAACCGAAGGCTTTGCTGCAACAAAGAAGGTCGATCCGAACCTTGTCATCAAGAAAAAGGACGGTAAAGATCAGGAAGTTCAAGAGGGCTGGGTAGGTCATATTATCCCGTTCGACTTGGTTCAGGAGACTTTGCTCTCCGCAGAAACGGACGAGCTTCACGGTTTGGAAAGCCGTTTGGCGGAAATCCCTTCTGAGTATGAGTCTATCCTTGATGAAATGACAGAGGAGGATAAAGAGAGCTGCAACGATGTTCTCACCGAGGAAGGCGATGCTTTCGTTCCGAAAGAAGTATCCAAAAAGATTAAGGAACTGAAGAAAGACCGTTCTCCTGAAAGCGTTGCGCTTCGTACACTCTTAGAAAAGGTTGAGTCTTTGATCAAGAGCGAGAAAGAAATCAAGGCGGAGATCAAGGCAAAGAGTGCTGCGTTGCAGGCAAAAACAAAGGATACGATTGAAAGTCTGAGCGATGAGCAGGCTTTGGATTTGCTTGAAAAGAAGTGGATTGCTCCTCTCATTGAGAGCATTCACAAACTGCCTGATACCGTAATCGACAGCTTGGTGAGCAAAATTCAAGCCCTTCAAAACAAGTATGCTACAACTTTCTTCGAGGTCGAACAGCAGATCAGCGAAACCGAAGCAACGCTTTCGGGAATGATCGATGACCTTGAGGGTAATGAGTATGATATGCTGGGACTTAATGAGTTGAAGAAATTGCTGGGAGGTAGTGCAGAATGACGAAAAAATCAGATGCTCCCGCAATTCGTTTCAAAGGATTCTCAGACGCTTGGGAACAGCGTAAGCTGGGTGATGTAGTCAAAGAAATAACCCGTAATGACCCCGAATCGGAAGCACCCATAATGATGATTACGGCAAACAATGGCTTCATTGAGCAATCTGAAAGATATGCTTTTAATAACGCCGGAGAAAGTTTGAAGAAGTATATTCTTCTCAAAAAAGGTGAGCTTGCTTACAATCACGGGGCTTCCAAGTTGCGTCCATACGGTTCTTGTTTTGCATTGACAACAGCAGAAAATGCCCGTATTCCCTTTGTTTATCACTGCTTTTCTGCTGAAAATCAAAATGCGGAGTTTATGTCAATAGAGTTAAATGGTGCTGAGATTGAAAACCAACTTCGCAAGATTGTATCATCCGGTGCAAGAATGGACGGCTTGCTAAACATCTCGTTTGATGAATACACTTCTGTGTCAGTCATATTGCCCGGTACTGAGGAACAAGACCGTATAGCCGACTTCTTTCGCCATCTTGACAACCTTATCACCCTTCATCAGCGTAAGTTTGAAAAGTTGACGAATGTGAAAAAGTCTATGCTCGAAAAGATGTTCCCGCAAAATGGCAGCAGTTACCCCGAAATTCGCTTTAAGGGATTTACTGACCCTTGGGAACAGCGTAAGGTGTCGGACTTGGCTGAAAAGACCTATGGAGGAGGTACTCCTACAACATCAAATGAGGCATATTGGAACGGAGATATTCCGTGGATACAGTCCTCTGATGTAGTGGATGGTAAGCTGCTTGGCGTAGAACCAAGAAAGTGGATAACTCAGGATGGATTAAACAATTCCGCTGCTCAACTCATACCGGGAAACTCAATAGCAATTATTACCCGTGTAGGTGTTGGAAAGCTCGCATTTATGCCGTATTCCTATGCTACAAGCCAAGATTTCCTATCATTGAGCAAGCTCAATGCAGAACCTCTTTTCACGGTTTATGCCTGCTATAAAAAGTTGCAATCAGAGCTGAATGCAGTACAAGGAACATCGATTAAAGGCATAACTAAAGATGAACTGTTAGCAAAGAACATTATGGTTCCCCGATACGCTGAGCAGCAGCAAATTGGTGCATTTTTCAAGCAGCTCGACAACCTTATCACCCTTCATCAGCGTGAGTTGGAAAAGCTCCAAAATATCAAGAAATCTATGCTTGAAAAGATGTTCGTGTGACATCAATTTCGCAGGAAGGAGGAAATTGAATGACATTCCAAAAAGAAGCGGACTTTGAGGAAGCCCTGATTAAAGTCTTGGCGGATAAAGGCTGGGAAAAAGAAGTTATCAAGAACCCGACCGAGCAAGACCTCATCCGAAATTGGGCAAAGATCCTGTATGATAACAATCGTGGAATTGACCGCTTGAATAACTATCCTCTTACGGATGGCGAAATGCAGCAGATTATTGAGCAGATCACGGAACTTAGAACCCCGTTAAAACTCAATGGCTTTATCAACGGAAAAACTGTGTCCATCAAGCGTGATAACCCTGACGACAAGCTCCATTTTGGCACTGAAATCAGCTTGAAAATATATGATCGCAGAGAAATCGCCGCTGGACAGAGCCGGTATCAGATCGTACAGCAACCAGTTTTTCCGAGCAAGTCAAAAATGCTAAATGACCGTCGTGGCGATTTGATGCTGCTCATCAATGGTATGCCTGTCATACATATCGAGCTGAAGCGCAGCGGTGTCCCCGTCAGTCAAGCATATAATCAGATTGAGAAATACTCATATGAGGGCGTTTTTACCGGATTGTTCTCGCTCGTTCAGGTGTTTGTTGCAATGAACCCTGAAGAAACTCGTTATTTTGCGAATCCCGGACCTGACGGAAAGTTCAATACGGATTACTATTTCCATTGGGCTGACTTCAATAACGAACCTATCAACGATTGGAAAGCTATCGCCTCCTCGCTGCTGTCCATCCCTATGGCGCACCAGCTCATTGGTTTTTATACTGTTGCCGACAACGCTGACGGTGTTCTGAAGGTAATGCGAAGCTACCAGTATTACGCAGCCAGCGCAATTTCCGATGTTGTGTCTAAAACGAAGTGGGATAGCGGTAAGCAGCGTGGCGGCTACATTTGGCATACCACCGGCTCAGGCAAGACGATGACGAGCTTTAAGTCGGCTCAGTTGATTGCAAACTCCAATGATGCTGATAAGGTTATTTTCCTTACCGACCGTATTGAGTTAGGAACGCAGTCGCTCAAGGAATATCGGGCATTTGCGGACGAGAATGAAACCGTGCAGGCAACAGAGAACACATATGTCCTTTTGACTAAGCTGAAAAGCAACGCAACGGCAGATACCCTAATTGTTACCTCTATTCAGAAGATGAGCAATATCCGAGATGAGGACGGAGGACTTAATGCAAGCGACATTGAAATAATCAACGGTAAACGGCTTGTTTTTATTGTTGACGAAGCTCATCGTTCAACTTTTGGAGATATGCTATCCATCATCAAGGAAACATTTCCCAATGCCATCTTCTTTGGCTTTACCGGCACACCGGTGTTTGAGGAGAATGCAAAGAAAAACAATGCCCAAACAGATGTTTTTGGCAATGAACTCCACAGATATAGCATTGCTGATGGTATCAGGGATAAGAATGTGCTTGGATTTGATCCTTATAAAGTCCTGACATTCCGTGACAAGGATGTCCGCAAGGTGGTTGCTTTGGAAAAAGCAAAAGCGGCAACCGAAGAAGAAGCAATCAGCGATCCGAAAAAGGCAAAAATATTCTATGAGTATATGGACTCCTCCACCGTCAAGATGGCTGGTTTCTTAGGCGATGACGGTAAATGGGTCAAGGGCATTGAAGATTATCTTCCAAAGACTCAGTACCTTTCCTCGGAGCATCAAAGCAAGGTTGTTGAGGATATTCAAGAAAACTGGCTTACTTTGAGCCATAACGGGAAATTCCACGCAATCTTTGCAACGAGCAGCATCCCCGAAGCAATAGACTACTATCGACTGTTGAAGGCTGCAATGCCGGAGCTAAGGATCAGTTGCCTTTTTGACCCCAATATCAGCAATGAAGATGGTGACTACAAAGAATACAGAGGGCAGCCGATTGCTTTCTATAAAGAGCAAGGCTTAATCGAAATTCTTACTGACTATAATATGATGTTTGGTCAGGATTTTTCGATTGCTACACACGCTCGCTTCAAAAAAGACCTTTCTCTACGCCTTGCCCACAAAGAGCAATATAAGCGGGTCGAAAGAGAGCCTGAGAAGCAGCTCGACCTCCTGATTGTAGTGGATCAGATGCTTACCGGCTTTGACTCTAAGTGGGTCAACACGCTGTATATGGACAAGATACTGGAGTATGAGAACATCATTCAGGCATTTTCCAGAACCAACAGACTTTTCGGACCCGATAAGCCTTTTGGCATCATCAGATATTATCGCAAGCCGCATACGATGGAGCAGAATGTGAGCAAAGCTGTTAAGCTCTATTCCGGCGATAGGCCGATAGGTCTGTTCGTTGAAAAACTGTCTTACAACCTCGGAAAGCTCAACGCTGTGTTTGATGATATTGCCTATTTGTTCAAGAATGCTGGTATCCCTGACTTTGAAAAGCTGCCTGCGGACGGAGCCGTAAGAGCTAAGTTCGCCTCGCTGTTTAGAGATTTCAACGGATACCTTGAAGCTGCTAAAATCCAAGGATTTAGGTGGGACAAACACACCTACTCATTCAAGGACGAGGAAAGCGGAAATTCGATTGAAATTACAATGGAGTTCGATGAGAACGCATTTTTGATTTTGGCACAGCGTTATAAAGAGCTTTCCGCTGCTTCTCCCGATGATCCCGGATCACAAGACATAGATATACCATACGATCTTGTTGGATACCTGACTGAAATTGACACAGGGGTTATCGATGCCGATTATATGAACAGTCGCTTCGATAAGTACCTCAAATTGATTCGACAGGAAGGTTCTTCCGAGGAATCTATTGAGCAAGCAAAGGCAGAACTTCACAAGACTTTTGCTGCCCTAACGCAAGAGGAGCAGAAATACGCAAATATCTTTCTGCACGACATTGAGCGAGGCGATGTCATTGCCGAGGACGGAAAAACGCTTCGTGACTACATCACGGAGTATCAGTTTAGAGCAAAAGATGACCAAATTCATCGTTTTGCGACTATCTTCGGTCTTGATGAGGATAAACTCAGGAATATGATGGGGCTTAACTTGAATGAAGCGACTATCAATGAGTTTGGCAGGTTTGACGAGCTGAAAAAGAGCGTCGATAAGTCCAAAGCAAAAGCGTTCTTTGAAGCATATGAACAAACCAAGTTGATTCCGCCCAAGGTCAACATGAAAACGGATCAGCTTTTGCGGCAGTTCATTCTTACCGGTGGATTTGAGGTTGATATGCCGTAATGAGTGCCATCACCGCTAAAGCAAGCCGAAAAATGAAAAAATATGCGGTCTTAACAAGAGAGCCAAGGTGTTTCCTTGGCTCTTTTGATTTTTCTTGGGAACAGCGTAAGCTCGGTGATATTTCAGAGATAAAGACAGGCCCTTTTGGCAGCACGCTTCACGCCGATGATTATGTCAGCGATGGGATTCCGATTATTACAACAGAACATTTTAAGACTGGTGCTCTACCTCGGAGCAAAAATGGATTACCGCAAGTTTCTGATGCTGACTATAAACGGCTAACTTCATATACATTGAACGACGGTGATATTGTGTTCTCTCGTGTTGGTTCAGTTGATATAAATGCCTTAATTACGCCATTTCAGAGCAATTGGCTGTTCTCTGGACGAGTTCTAAGAGTGCGCCCTCGAACAGATATTTCATCTCAATTTCTGCATACACGATTAGAAACTGAAAGTATTAAATCGGACATCCGAGCACGAGCTGTTGGTCAAACTATGCCAAGCATAAATACGGAAATCCTGAAAATCACTCCATTAGTTTTGCCAACATCAGCAGCAGAGCAGGAACAAATTGGCTCATACTTTGCCGCCATCGACAACCTTATCACCCTTCATCAGCGTAAATGTGCATTATTATTCAGTTCTTTTCAGGCTCTTATCTCTATGATGTTCACCACTTCAACATTTTCTTGGGAACAGCGTAAGTTTGATGAAGTGTTTGATTGCACTGTCCCGAATAACACACTTTCCCGTGCCGAACTGAGTTATGATGAAGGAACTGTCCTGAATGTTCATTATGGTGATGTGCTGATAAAGTATGGCTCTGTGCTGGATGTTCAAAAGGACGATATTCCTCGCATCCCGCATAGATGCCGAGAGGATTTCAATGGGGCTTTATTGCAGGATGGCGATGTTATTATCGCTGATACCGCAGAAGATGAAACGACCGGAAAAGCCTGTGAAATAGGTAATTTGCAAGGGAGCGCCATAGTATCGGGGTTACATACAATGGTGTGCCGCCCTCGGAACAGAATGGCGTTGGGGTACCTCGGTTACTACCTCAACTCTAATGCTTACCACCACCAGCTTCTGCCTCTTATGCAGGGCATAAAAGTGCTCTCTTTAAGCCGCAGCAACATTCAAAAGACAAGCGTGAGTTACCCCTCAGCAGTGAAAGAACAGCAACTCATTGCCAGCTACTTTATACAGCTCGACAACCTTATCACCCTTCATCAGCGACAGCCCATTGTATATGCGGTAATACACAGTATACGAAAAGCAAATTTAGTCGAAAGACAGTATTTTGCTCCACCGATGGTACGAAAATTCCTCTGCTCACTCTCTGCAAATAATTTGCAATACTATTCTAAAGGCATCAATGCGATTGTAATGCAAGCATTGGGAAAGACCGGTGTTTTATGGAGAAGAACTGCACCATAATGTCCATTGCCTTTTTGAAATATCTCACTAATTTGTTTATGGCATTTTGAAACACATTATTTGGTTTTGATCGACCATAAATGCCATCAACCAAAAAGTATGCCTTTTGGTGCATAGAGGGCCAGCTCTAATGGGGCTGGCCCTCTGTTGACTTACTGGAGCTACATCCAAATAAGGAAGAAGTAGAAATTGACAGTAAAAAAGTTGGGATTGCCATTTCATCCTGCGCTCGGTATAATAGTAATATGTCAGAGATATCCATGCATGAGAAGATGTTCGTTTATGGAGGAACGAGGAAATGGGAATGACTGTTATCTGTTTTCACAACAATAACGAAGAGAATGGATACCTTAGCAACTGGTATCCTTCCACATTTACGCACAACGGTATCACCTTTTCCTCAATGGAGCAGTATATGATGTACCGCAAGGCACTTTCCTTTGGCGATGAAAAGGTTGCCACACAGATTCTTGCTACGGATAATGCTGCCGAGATAAAGGCTCTTGGACGGCTTGTATCCGGCTATGATGAGAGCCTATGGAACGGTATTCGACAAATCGTCGTCTATGAGGGGCTTTTCGCAAAGTTTACGCAGAACCCTGATCTAAGGGAGAGACTGAAAGATACTGGAAATGCATTTCTTGCTGAGTGTGCTGTAAATGATCGGATTTGGGGCATTGGTTTATCCATGCGTGATCCAAGCAGACTTGACCGGGCAAAATGGCAAGGCCAAAATCTACTTGGTTATGCCCTTATGATGGTGCGTGAAAAACTCTAAGAGGGTCTTGTCATTTCATTCCATAGGCACCTAAACAATTATACAGAAAACAAAATAACATCAAGGAGAAAAACTATGAATAAAACCGAACTGATTGCCGCAATGGCTGAAGCGAGTGGACTTTCCAAGAAGGATTGCGAGGCTGCTCTCGCTGCATTTATCACGACTACTGAGAGCGCTTTGAAGGCTGGCAACAAAGTGCAGCTGGTGGGCTTCGGCTCTTTCGAGGTCAAAGAACGTGCTGCCCGTACTGGCAAGAATCCTGCAACAGGTGAGCAGATTGATATCCCTGCATCTAAGGCACCTGTGTTCAAAGCAGGAAAGGCTTTCAAAGACGCCATCCAGTAATTTGAAAACCCATAGAGAGGCACTTACGGTATTGATCCGTAAGTGCTTCTTTTTTAGCTAATCTCATAACGCCCCAACGCAACTGCCGTTTAATTGCGGCAAATTCGCCACAAATAAAATGCAGTTTCTGCTTTCTATTGCTGATAATTTGTACGAACCTGTTGTTGGTTACCAAACCTCCTCGTAAGTATTGATATAGATTACTTCACAGGAGGAATGCAAAATGAAAAGTTGCCAGTATAAGAGTTCCGATGAGCTACCCCTTATCCTCAATGTTCAAGAGGTGTCCAATTTCCTCGGCCTCGGGCTGTCTCAGGTCTATGAGCTTGTGAAGCGCATCGACTTTCCTGCCTTCAAAGTTGGAAGTCGTATCTTCGTGCCGAAAGATAAATTCCTTACCTGGCTAAATGTGCAAACAGAAGAGAAGGACTCTCTCTTCTATACGGAGTGACAAGGATGGACGATAGTAAGATGCCGCGAATCCGGCGCAAAGAAGATCTTCCGGATGTGATGACGATGCCGCTCGTTGCAAAGACCCTCGGATGCAGTCTTACGGTTGCATATAGACTTCTAAAGAGAGATGACTTTCCCCATACGGTAAGTGGTCAAAGGGTCTATATTGACAAAGGAAAATTTCTCTCGTGGCTTGATGCTCAGACGCAAATGGAAAAGAGGAATCATTATGGCTGGTAGGCAAAGAGCGAATGGCGAAGGCAGCATTCGAGAGAGATACCCCGGCTGTTGGGAAGGTCGATATACTGCCGGCTACGATATTCTAACGGGAAAGCGTATTCAAAAGGGCGTTTTTGCTAAGACACGAAAAGAATGCGCAGCGAAGCTGGCACGAGCCATCCAACAGGATACAGGGCCTTATTATCGCAAGGGCAAAGGATATGATTCACAGCCCCTTTCTACATGGATTCGGCTTTGGTTTGATTCCTACACAAAGCCAAATCTTCGCTCCAGCTCAGCAGATGGTTATAGGAGCATGATCGAGAACCACATCATCCCGGTTTTGGGCCATATCCAGCTTTCAAAGCTCAGCTCAATCCAGATTCAGCGCTTCTACAATGATCTGCACACACAGGGCCGCTTAGACAACCATGGAAATCGGAAATATGAGCCATTGTCTGCAAGCACCGTGAAGCACATTCATGCGGTATTGAGCGGCGCTCTGAAACAGGCAGTTAAGGAGCGGATTATTCCCTTCAACCCTTGCGATAACTGCAAAATCCCAAAGCGTGAAAAGAAAGAAATGCACGTCCTGCCGCAGGACAAGATAGGTGCATATCTGGATGAGGCAAAGCGACGTGGGGTCTATGCGCTTTTCTATTTGGAATTGACAAGTGGGCTTCGACGGGGAGAATTACTTGGCCTGGAGTGGGCCGACTTGAATCCGGAAACACGAATGCTGACGGTTAACAAGCAGCTCACTCGTTCTGGGGGAGAGTTGTGCATTTCTGTACCGAAGACTGAGAATTCGATTCGAACAATAGCTCTTCCGGAGAATACTGTTGCTTTGCTCATAGATGAGCACAACAAGCATCCGGATAGTCCCCTCATGTTTTGGTGTCCAAGAACTAATGGTTACTGGAGTCCGGACTCTCTTCGACATTTACACAAACAAATGCTCGCCGCTGCCGGAGTGGATGAAAGCGTTCGCTTTCATGACTTGAGACATACATTTTCGACCTTAGCAATTCAGAGCGGCGTAGATGCAAAAACGGTCGCTGGCATGCTCGGCCACTATAGTGCCGCATTCACGCTGGACACTTACACGCATGTGACAGAACAAATGAAGCGAGGCGCGGCTGAAAAGATCGGCGTTTTTATGAACGCAAGTGTCAATGTGCAGGTTAATGTCGTTCGCTCACCGAGTGCGGTAGCGCGTGGTGATTATGAATCGGATCTGGCTAACTGCCTAAACCCGTCGAATTCGACGGATTTAGATCCAACATCACAGTAGACATTAAACAAGGAAAAGGGACTCTGAAATCAGTGATTTCAGAGTCCCTTTTTTCGTTGGTCCGAGTAGTGCGGCTCGAACGCACGGTCTCCTGGTCCCAAACTTTTGAATAAAGATTTTTCTACTTTTTCCGGTGCTTTATAGCCGTTTTTGTTTTATTATGGACGCTCTTCGCAACTCTTGACTCCACTGTTTCCACATACTCCACGGCTGTCTGTAGTCAAACATGTGGTCAAAAACCGCTTTCTGAACACCCTCGTGACAGGGGACAGAAAGCGGTTTTTATAGTTTGCCGGAGTGCTGCGGGCAGGTAATCCGCCGCTCCGGTTTGCCGCATTGTACCTCTGCTGGAGAGGTTAAGCAAGCCCTTTATGCAGGGATAGGCAGCGCAGAATTTGCGTCGCTATAGACAAAGAATACCTTCACGCATTTGCCTTCTGAAAATAAAACTCACTCTCCAGAAATACTATTTCGGGTTAAATTTAGTTTCCCCTCAAAAGCTATTACATTCCCGTAATTCATGTAGTTTTTTAAGGGAAAGACTACCCTTTTTGTTACGGACTTACGTTTCCAGAAGATCCTCCATCGTACAACCGAGGACTTTTGCAAGGCTAAGAACAGTCTCCGCGCTGGCTTTATTGATGTCCTTGTTGCGCTGTTCGTACATTTGAATTGAGCGAAGACTGACATTGCTTCGCTTGGCAAGCTCTGCCTGCGTGCAGCCATAAAGCGTGCGGATACGCTTGAGGTTGGTATCAGCGAAGTATTCGCGCACTTTGGCATCGACAATATCAGCGAATTTAGTGACATCGGCTTCATGAAGGGGGGAATACATCTGCTGCAAATCTTCAAACGAAAGAACCTTAAAAATATCACTGAATTTTCTTCCGGAAAACCATTGATAGTAGGCGACTGCCCAGCCGATCCAATACTCTCTGGAACGGCTGAAATTCGCTTGAGGCTTGGCGGTCGGCGCTTTGCCCGTAGTCTCAACGAGAACATCAACAGCAGTTTCAATCCCGCTTTTCCCCAAAAGATATGAAGGTTCACCATTCTCAATCCGATTACTGACGGAACTGACGGAAAACAGCTTTATAAAGCTATCTCCGTCAACTCCGCACGCGTTGATAGCATAATCAAAAGCATCGCCCAGTAATGCCTGTGCGTTACTCAGATAGATTTCTTGGTATGCGTGGGTCATCGTTTTGGATGCCTCCTCTTATGATATCAAGGATATACAGACCATCTGTTTCCTCTTCAAGTATATCCGAATAAAGTTGGTCGGCTTCATCATTTCGAGCCTTGCGGCGAATATAATATTTTTCCTTTTCCGCAATAGAAAATCCATCGTAATGCAGCAGCGAAAAGGCGTATTTAGACTTGATGACAATCTGTTCGCCTAACTTGCCAAGTCGCATAGCGTTTGCGAGTTGCTGTACGGAAATTCCGTTATTTAGGAAAGACGCAGCAAAGTCAAAATAGGAGTCATCGGCACGGTATCCGATAATCAGGTCGTAGGCATTGACGTTGACGCCGAAATTGTCGATCAGATATCGTTTTGCCCGCTGTGCGGCTGGGCTTTTGATAGAAAACAGACGATGCGCTACCAGAACAGCAATCCAGTTCAGAATCGTATAGTTTGGACTGTTCAGATTCAGAATTTTCAGGTATTCCGTATCAAGACTGTAACGATTGACGAAGCCGTTACGCAGAGAGGATACAGCCCATTCTTTGGCGAGTTCCTCGCTTTCCGTGCAGTAGAAGCCCAGCCCGAAGTCATTGTTCTGCTTACCCAACCCAAAGGTTGGAGATTCGATGATCTGTTCGGAGCCATGATATAGGGTAATTTTCTGATTCATCTCCGCATCCTCCTAAGTATCACTGTAAAAATAGTATCACCAAAGTGATATAAAATCAAGCAATATTTGTAGAGAAAAAAGAGAGCATTTCTCGCTTGAAAAATGCAGGCTCTTCAGACGAATATTTCCAAGAGAAACATAAAGATAATCAGTTTACAGAATGATATTGAGCATCCATTTTGCTGGTGGTATAATTAAATGCAGCTAAATAGGATATTGCAGAACTGCTGGAAAAATACAAATACTCCGCAGCAAAGCGAAAGAGAAACACCGCACCAATATTTGAAAAATATTTAAGAGCTTCCGGGTGGTAATGCGCCACTTGGAACTGACTTGATACTAACTTAAAACTAACTTGCGTGTAACTTGCGACCTAACACACAATCTGACGTTTAAATTGTT
>OHMS01000478.1_pt1 | contig 17152 bp, 16 predicted proteins | sample 1569351 | NCBI WGS metagenome assembly OHMS01 (sample SAMEA3879571, study PRJEB24766) | human gut metagenome | biome: human-associated habitat; feature: feces | place: USA | collected 1985/1987 | reverse complement strand
AATATTAATTATTTAATATATATGTTTTAACAGAGAAGACCTTAGGCTTCTCTGTTCCTCTTAAGACTACAGGCTTAAGAGGCAAAAAAAAGACTTCACTAATAATTTGAGTGAAATCTTTGTATTTTATAATTTTTTTATTTTTTCTTTAATGTTTATAAGTAATGCTGCTATGTTAGTTCCGTCTGTTCCACCACCTTGAGCGAATACTTTGGAACCACCACCGTTACCTTTGCATGATGTTGATAGTTCTTTAATAATCATACCGCAGTCTACTCTGTTTGAGGTTGACTTGGCTATGAAGTTAACACTATCATCTTTATTCTGATTGGCAAGTAAGATAAAACTATTATCCAACTGATTACTCAAAGCGGATACTATTTGTTTTAATGTTGATATATCATAGTCATTGGTAATGCTTATTATTGTTGTAATACCATTTATTTCTTCTTTAATACTTAAGAAACTTGTTAAATCACTTATGGACTTTTCGTTCTTTTTAATAATAAATTCTTTTTCTAACTCTTTTATACTATCTTTTAGACTTTCTAATTCGTTCTTATTTATTATGATATCCTTATAACTAGTAGGGACATCGTTTGCTATGTTGAAGTTGAATTTTAGGTCTATATTTAATTCTTTAGCCGCTAATACGATTTTTTTGGCTTTATCTAATAGTTTTAACATCTGCTCGTTATATTTTGATACTTCTTCTCCTAATATTTCTTCGATGTTTGTATCAGTAGCAGCAATTACTCTGAATGTGTCTGAGCCTTTGTTTTCAACGCTTGCTATGGCAAATTTGTTTATATCTTTTGAATTGATTACATGGGTTCCGGCACAAAGTTCTACAGAATCGCCAATTGTTACTACTCTTACAACGCTTCCATACTTGTCACTGAATAAAGCCATAGCACCTTTTTTCTTAGCTTCATCTAAGCTCATATACTCTATCTTTGTTTCGTATGCTGCTTGTATTTTTTGATTTACTAAGTCTTCTACCTTTAATATTAGTTCATCTGATAGTCTACCATGATAGTTGAAGTCAAATCTTAACATTTTGTCATCTACTTTAGAGCCTGCCTGATGAACGGAGTCTCCTAGTAGTTCTTGTAGTGATTTTTGTAATAGATGAACTGAAGAGTGGTTCTTCATGGTATTTAGTCTTTTTTCTTTGGATACATGAGTTAAAATTTTATCTCCTTTGGTTACTGTTCCTTCAAGAACTTTTACATATACCATGTGCTGACCATTTGGTGCTTTGATAACATCTAATACTTCCAGTTTACACTTGTCGTTTTTTAGGTATCCTGAGTCCGCTACCTGGCCACCGCTTTCGGCATAAAATGGATTTTCTTTTAGAAAGATGTAGCATTCATCACTGGAACTATCAACGAACTGATTATCTTTCATGATGGATGTTACTTCTGTTTCTAATCCTAATTTATCGTATCCTACGAACTTGCTTTCTTCTTTATAATTTATTAGAGCGTCATTTTGAATGTTCATGCTACTTTCTACTTTTCTGCTGTTTCTTGCTAGTGTTTTTTGGGCATTCATATAGGACTTGAAACTTTCGGTATCCACTGTGAAGCCTTTTTCTTCGGCGGCTTCTATGGTAAGTTCTATTGGGTAACCGTAGGTATCATATAATTTGAAAGCATCTTTACCGCTGATGACTTTGGTACTATTTTGGAATAATTCTTCTAAATGTTTTTCTCCTGATAGAAGTGTCTTTTGAAATAGTAACTCTTCTTTGGTAATTAGATCTTTTACTTTTGATGATTCTCCTACTAGATATGGATATATTTCTTTGTAATTTTCTACAACGATATCTATTAGGTCACTTAGGAACTCTCTATTTATATTTAGTTTTCTTCCCATACGCGAAGCTCTTCTTAATAATCTTCTTAGAACGTAGCCCCTTCCAACATTTTCAAATACTGCTCCATCTGCTAGAGCAAATGTTAGGGTTCTTATGTGATCTGCTATTACTTTGAATTCTATTTGTCCTGTGTAAGGTAAATGTGATATTTCTTCAATTCCTTTCATTATTGGAATAAATAAATCTGTTTCATAGTTTGTTTCGGTTTCTTGAAGAATGCATGCCATTCTTTCAACGCCCATACCTGTATCGATATTTTTACTAGGTAGTTCTGGATAGTCTTCTCTTTTTAATCCTTCAGTGGCATTGAACTGGCTTAAAACGTTATTCCATATTTCTATATAGCGATCGTTTTCTTCTTCATTTTGTAATAGACTGATACCTTTATGTTCTTTATCATATTTTTCTCCTCTGTCGTAGAAAATTTCGGTATCAGGGCCTGATGGTCCTGGACCTATTTCCCAGAAATTGCCATCTAACCTTACTAAATGATCTTTCTTTATTCCTAATTTTAACCATAAGTTGTAAGTGTCATCATCGTGAGTATACACTGTTACATATAATTTATCTTTATCTATATCAAAGTATTTAGGACTAGTAAGTAATTCATAAGCCCAAGTGATGGCTTCTTCCCTAAAATAGTCGCCGATGCTGAAGTTACCCAGCATTTGAAAGAAGGTATGATGTCTAGCTGTGTGTCCAACTGACTCAATGTCTCCTGTTCTAATACATTTTTGACAACTAGTTAATCTTTTGTTTTTTGGTACGATTGTTCCATCAAAATATTTTTTTAATGGTGTTACACCGGCATTTATCCAAAGTACTGTCGGATCATCTTTGGGAATAAGTGAGGCTGACTCTATTATTGTGTGCCCTCTTTCTCCAAAGAAATTTAAGTACATATTTATTATTTCATTACCTTTTAGCTTTTTCATTTGGTTTCCTCCTGGTATATCTTATATACATCTTCTTTTAGTTTTTCTAGTGTATCATTTGTTATCTCGTAGTCAAAATCTTCATAACTATCCATGGCAGTCTCTGTACTATGTTTTTGTTCTTTACCTGATAAATTGGTTTCAAAATTAATTCTTTCTACTTTGATAGTTACTACATTATCAAACTTTTCCTTGATACTATCTATTTCTCTTGGTAATCTGATGTCTGGAACAATGATAGCATCATAAAAATATGAGTATATTTCTATATCATCTATCTGCCTATCTATAAACATTTCTGCTTTGTTTAATTTATTTCTTATTACATCTGTGCCTAACTCCTGAAGCAACGTTCTTGGTTTGGTTTCTTCACTGCCATCCCAACCAGTCATCTCCATGGCATAGAACTTTATATATTTGCCCGCTCGTGAAAAGATAACCTTTTTGCCATCTTTTTCGTAGAATTCTTTTAGGTATCCAGCTATTGTATCTTTACCGTGTCTAGCTTTTCCACTTAATAAGTATATTTTTGGGTTTCTATAATTTACTTCCATGTCTATTACCTCCATATTTCTTTTTTATTATACCAAATTATGACAAAGAAGTAAATTATTTTTATTTATTTAACTATTAAAAAATAGTATACTTAATATGGTGGTAAAATTGAAAAGGGTAAAAAAAGTAGTTGGAGTTGCTTTTATAGAAGATGGTAAACTTTTAATAGTAAGAAGTGTAAGAAGTAGTAAAAGTAATACATGGACTTTAATTGGTGGTGGTGTTGAAGATGGTGAAAGTGAAGTTGAAGCTGCGATTAGAGAAGTAAAAGAGGAGTTTCATAATGGTTTTACTATTTGTGAAGAAGATTTAAAACCACTTATGTGTTTTAAAGAAAGTGCCGCAAGTGATCCAGAACTTGATATTATTATGACTATGTTTATATGTAAAAAGAAAATGGATAAAGTATATTTTACAAATGAAGAAATTATAGGCTATCATTTTTATAAAATAGGTGAGACAAAATATAATTTATCCTCGGCTATTAGGGATCATTTTATACCTTTTGCTGTGTCTGAAGGACTATTATTTTAAAAAAATTACAAAAAATTAAAAAAATGATTAATTTTTGCTTGCAAGTGCAGATATTATATAGTATAATTTTATTTGTCAGCAAGATAAAGGTTAATGGGAGATTAGCTCAGTTGGTTAGAGCATCTGCCTTACAAGCAGGGGGTCATAGGTTCGAGTCCTATATCTCCCACCATTAATGCCGACATAGCGTAACTGGTAGCGCAACTGACTTGTAATCAGTAGGTTGGGGGTTCGACTCCCTCTGTCGGCACCATTGAATAAATAAAAGTCCTATATATTTAGGCTTTTTTTTATATCTTTATTTCCAAAAATTATGGTAGTTTCTATATTTTCTATGTGGATATTTACTCCATACCGCTACTTTTTTTATAAAGTAGATGATTTTTTTAGTATTTTTTTTGTTTTTTTGCATATAATAAATTGACAAATGATATAATTTTGTGATACTATTTAAACACAAAAGCAGTATTGCTTTACATATCAACTATTATGTTGATATATAATTGTGCTCATATGAGCATATCGGCAAAAGCTGAATATTTGGTTCCTTGCGAGCTCCTCAGTCTTTTATAGACTGTACTTTGTTCCTTGCGAACACCAGACACTATTTAGTAGTGTCTTTTTTGTAATTGCAACAGTAGATTCACTAGCATTTAAATTTTTAGTGGGTGTTGTTGCACCAGATTTTACGATTTTCCCCTTAACGGGAAAATGGTCATTAACATTAACTCCACTTAAATTACAACTTATCTTTGCTTTATTTATTACTTTTACAAAGTGTTCCCATTTACTATATTCAAGAGCTGTCATTAATTCTCTAGCTTCCCAATATTCATTACCTAACTCATCAATATGCTTAATGTCATCAAATATTTTTTCTTTGTATTCTTTTAATTCATTGTTTTCTTTAACTTCAGTATTCATTTATTAATTTCTCCTCTCGTATTTGTTTTATAACAAAATATTTGTATTTTCTTGAACATGAGTATTATTATTATTATTATTTCTCTTTTTTTGTACCATCTAAAATATCCGCCATTTTTAATAATTTATTAAGGCTTTCTTCATTTATATTTCAATTTTCATCAGTAAATTCACTAGTATTTAAATTTTTAGTGAGTTTTGTTTGATAAATACCTTTTTTTCTTAAATATTTAACAATTATGTTTGTAAAATTTTTACTATTTACTATATGTTTATCTTCTTACACAAGAAAATTATATAGTAAAAATTAACTTTTTTCAATAATATTATGGCAAAATGTCAAAAACTAATATATTTTAATTTTTTTAAACTCTATATTATGATACTATTTTATTTATTAAAAACAATTTTTTTCATAAATTGGAATTAAATCTAATCTTTTATTGTAAATATCTATCTAAAAAACTTGAAAAAGAGGTAAGTAGTTTGTTATAATATTAGCGTACTTGAAAAAGGAGGGATAACTATGGCTAAAAATGAAAATAGAAAAGAAGTTACTATTAAATGTACTAATTGTGGTAAAGAACTTCGTCCAGTAAGTAAAAATAAGAAAAATAATCCTGAAAGATTAGAACTTAAAAGATACTGCGCAGCTTGTCATAAACATGTTGTAGCAAAAGAAAAGAAATAGGAGGTAAATTATGTTTATTAATATTAATGATATTAAAAATGGTATGACAATTATTATGGATGGTAATTTATGTACTATTCAAGAATTTCAACATGTTAAGCCAGGTAAAGGTCCTGCCTTTGTAAGAATTAAACTTAAAAATTTAAGAACAGGTTCTACAGTTGAGGATACTTATAATACTAACCTAAAGATTCAAAAAGCTCATATTGATAGAACTGAAGTAAGTTTCTTATATGCTGCTGGTGATAATTATACATTTATGAATAATGAAACTTATGAACAAATTGAAGTTCCTACTAAAGTTTTAGGAGATAATGTTAAGTTTATTAAAGAAGGTTTAACTTTAACACTTGATATTTATGAAGGTGAAATTATTGGTGTTACACTTCCTGAAAAAGTTGAATATGAAGTTATTGAAACTGAACCAGCTGTAAAAGGAAATACCACTAATAACGCTAATAAAGATGCTAAAATTGAAACAGGTTATACTGTAAAAGTTCCTTTATTTATTAATCAAGGAGAAAAGATTTTAGTTTCTACTAAAGATGGAAAATATTCAGGAAGAGCATAATGCTCTTTTTTATTTATAAGAAGTTTTTTATTTATTGAATATTTAATTAAATAATGATAGAATTTAATAGTAAGGTACAAAATGTATTTTTTATGAATGGAGAGTTAAGTATGAAAAATAAAAAAAGTAATACTATATTAATTATACAAGGCGTGTTATTTATAATCTTAATAATTGGAGCAGCTTATGCATATTTAGGAACATTTAATATAAATTTAAATAATAATGTAGCAGTTAATATTAATTCTACAAGTCCTGGTAATTTATCTTTTATAGCTGGTTCTACAGAACTTAATATTATAGTTCCAGATGAATCAATGACTCAGTATAATGCTAATAATACAGTGGCTGCAGCCGAAGATACTGGTTTTGTAGATGTAACCCTTACAGGAAGTGTGGGACTTCTTACGACATGTTCTTATGATTTAGTTTATGAATATAATACAAATAGTGATATATATGGTAAAACAGTACCAGTTACTACTGGAGCTACTAAAGAAATAACAATGGAAGTAAATGGTATGAATGGAAATAATCATTTTGCTACAGAAACTAATTTTAATTTTAATACAAGTAATGGATGGAGTAATGCTACTTCCTCAACAGGAGCAAAAGTTACATTAGTAACTGGAGCAACATTAAAAAGTTTAGGTACGGAGCAATCTGTCAGATGGAAAGTTACTGGTAGATATTATAATTTAGATTTAAATCAATATGCTTTAAGTGGTAAATCTTTTATTGGTAAAATATATGTAGAAAATGTAAACTGTTCTTCAGAAGATGGTTCTTCTATTAAAAAAGGGTATGAAACAATACTTGCAAATAATGGAGGAGCAGCAAGTATGACAACTCTTACATCAACAGATTTTGCAACAGCTACTACAGCCTCAGATAAAGGAATGTATAAAGCAGCAGATGATTTAGGAACATCCTATTATTTCAGAGGAGCAGTGGACAACAACTGGGTAAAATATGGTAAATATACAAAAGATATGTATAATTGCAAGAATGGTATTTTATCAGAAACTGATACAGGTGATTCTTGTACAAAAATAGCAACGAAAGGTGACAATATATATTGGAGAATCATTAGAGTAAATGGCGATGGTTCAATAAGAATGATTTATAGTGGGACAAATGGACCAAATGTAAACACTAAAGTAATAAAAACTTTAGATACTTCATTAGGAAATAGTAAATTTAATAAAGATTTTGATAGTGCAGAATATGTAGGATATATGTATGAGATAGGAAAGCAACATGGAACAAGTCAAAGCAGTGATATAAAAACATTTTTAGAAGATTGGTATGCAAATTATACAGATCTAAATAAGACAGATACAAAAATAACAGATCAAATATATTGTAATGATAGAACAGCAGCAGAGTATGATGGTAAAGTTGCAGGAGAAATAAGTTCGTGGGCATCAACTGGAACATACTATTATTATGGGGCATCGCTTAGATTTGATGAATATTTACCGTCATTAATTTGTACAAATGCAAATGATAAATTCACAACAACAGCCAAAGGTAATGGAAAATTAACTTATCCAGTTGGATTAATAACAGCTGATGAAGTAATTATGGCAGGAGGATATGGTAAGAGTAACCGTAGCTATTATTTATATACTGGATATTTTCAATGGGTGGGTTCCCCTTATGGGTTCGATTATTCTGATGCTGGTGAGTTAGCTGTGCATGGTGATGGTTCTTTGTACAGCGATGGTCTCAATGACCTTAAAAAGGCCCGCGGCGTAGTTTCTCTATCCTCTGAAAGTAAGTTACTAGGAAGTGGAACATATAATGATGTTTACACAGTAAATTAGAGCCGAAGAGAAGGGCAACTTCTCTGAAAAAAGAAAGCAGCTATAGTCTAGATTGTGCATCGGTGAAAAATAAAACTAAATGTGGTTGAAATATTAAAGCAGTAAATCATACTAAAGTGTTACACCCCTTTATGGGGTGTATAGTAAAAATATGAAAGAAGGTTTATATGAATAGTAATAAAAAAAGATTAACAGCAATTTTAATATTACTTGTAATGTGTACAGGAATATCTATTTCTTACGCATTTTTTAAGGTTGCTAGTTCTAATAATAATGCAAATACTAATGTTACAATAAATGGAGCAGCACTTTGTATGTCACTTCAGTTATCTTCAGATAATATTACAATATCTAATGAATATGCTGTACCTATATCAGATAGTAAAGCATTAAGTTCTGATACATATAAAACTTCAGTTACTATAACAAATAATTGTAATACTAGTCAATCATTTAATTTACTTCTTGTACCAGGAAGCTTAAATACAATGCCAATTAAAGCATTAAAATATGCTTTAGTTGAGGAAGGAGTTACTCCAACAAGTGGAACACTTATATCAAATGAATATATTTTAGATAGTACAATTCAAAAACAATTATTAGCTATTAAAAATGAAACATTAAAAAATGGATTTAGTGTAGGAAGTGGAACAGTTAGTTCTGGAACTAAAACATATAGTTTATATTTATGGATAGATAAAGATGAAGGAAGTTTAGGTAATGGCTCCACTATGGATAAAATGTTAAATGCATATTTGACACTCGGAAGTGGAACTACTATAGGAAGGCCTTTATTTAAAGGTGGTTTATATAAAACTATTGAAAATAGATATAATGAAGATAAAACTTATTTAGAACTTTATACTGGTGAGGACTCAGATACATATGACTTTCCAGTATATTATTATAAAGATAATGTACAAAATAATAATGTTCTTTTTGCAGGTTTTTGTTGGAAGATAGTAAGAACAACAGAAACAGGAGGAGTAAAACTAATTTATAATGGTGTACAAAAGGATGGATCTTGTAATAATACAGGAACGTATTCACAAATAGGAACAAGTAGATTTAATAGTAGTTCTTTTACTTCACTTGCATATGTAGGATATATGTATAATAGTGTATATGAATATTCAAGTAAAACAATATTAAAAACAGCATATTTTAATGGAACAAAAGCATATGGAGATGGAGTAACATATGCAAGTAGTGAATATACACTTACTAACGCAACAACTTTATCAGTCTCAAATTCTAATATAAGTACTTTAGTAGGAAAATATACTTGTAATAGTTCAAGTACAACAGGAACATGTACAAATGCATGGTATATAGTAAGTACTCGTGCAAATTATATATATTATTATTCACTTTCAGGTGGAGATTTAGATGGAACAGACAATGGACAAAATTATGTATTTGGATCATCATTTACATATACAAATGGAACTTATACATTAAGTGATACAACAACAATAAATAGTGATACATTTATAACAAATAAATCAAATATAAATACCCATCATTATACGTGTTTAAGTAGTGGAACAACGTGTAGTTCACTTTATTATATATGTTATTCAGGTATGGGGGATATTTATTATATAAAATTAACTGGAGGTAAATCAGTAGATGATGCCTTAAATGAAATGCTTTATAATGATGATGTAAATACAAAAAATAGTACAATAAAAACGTATATAGATAATTGGTATTCAAATAATATGACAAGTTATACAGATAAACTTGAAGATACAGTATTTTGTAATGATAGAAGTATGAGTAATAAAATAAGTAATGGATGGTATCCAAATGGAGGAAGTATAGATATAAATTTAAATTTTAAATACACTAGTATACCAACAACACCAAGTTTAAAATGTACAAATGAAAATGATAAATTTACGGTAGAAAGTAGTAATGGAAATGGAGCACTAACTTATCCAGTAGGACTATTAACAGTACCAGAAGCAAAATTAGCAAATTATGGAAGTAGTAATTATTTAAATAATGGACAATATGTTTGGCTTGCTTCTCCTTGCTACTTCGGCAACGGCGGCGCTTTCGCTAGGAGAGTGAACTCTTCGGGTTTCGGCTTCGACAATACGTACGGTTTGCATGGGGTCCGTCCGTCCGTTTCTTTAAAACCTGGCACCAACATAACCTTAGGAGATGGCTCATATACTTCACCATTTGTAATAGAGTAAAGTTCATATTCTAAAATATGGACTTTTTCTATGTTTTTTAGTAAAATAAATATAGAAAGAAAATGTGTTATGGAAGAAATAAAATTTGAATCATTAAATGAATTATTTAATAGGTTATATCCTGCTTTTAATACGAAAGTTTGTGAGTTAAAAAGATCTGGTATTAATGTAAGTGAAGTTAAACTATGGAATTATTTAAAAGAAAATAAATGGTCAAATAGTAAAAATCTTACTTTATATGATATGGTAAGTGACATATTAAATCTTTCTAAATCTGATTTTGAAGGTGAAAAAAATGATGACATTTAATTATATATTAAATAAAATTAAAAATCCTGATGATATAAAAGATATTAAAGCATCTTATGAATATGCAAATTCTAAATTGTCAGGTATTATGCGTAAAAATGGAGATACGGAAATATCTCATTGTCTTGAGGTAGCAAATATACTAATTGATTTAAACGTTGATAAGGAAACAATAATATGTGCAATACTTCATAGTGTCCTTGATTTTAATGATATTGATGAAAAAGAAATTGTAGAAAATTTTTCATTAGAAACCTATAAAATAATTTTTTCTTTATCAAAAATTAATAATCTTGAGATGGTAGATGACTCTGAAAGTGCGGCTTTATATCTTCGTAAAGTAATGGTTGGTTTAAGTGAGGATGTAAGAGTATTATTTATTAAACTTGCCGATCGTCTTCATAATATGCGTACTTTTGATGCAATAAGTACTGAAAGACAAAAAAAAGTTGCTAATGAAACTCTTTCTGTTTTAGTACCAATTGCTCATAGACTAGGTATTAACTCTATAAAAAGTGAACTTGAAAACTTATGTTTATATTATTTAAAACCTGATGTTTATAATGACATTTTAGAAAAGTTAAATGCAACTGTTGATAGTTTAAATAATTATTTAATTGAAATGCAAGAAAGTATTTGTGATTTACTAAATGAAAATGAAATTAAATTTGAAATAAAGGGTAGAGTAAAAAGCGTATATAGTATCTATAATAAATTAAGTGCTGGTAAAAAATGGGATGATATTTATGATATATTAGCCCTTAGAATTTTTGTAGATAAAGAAAGTGATTGTTATGCAGTAGTCGGTTTAATTCATTCAAAGTTTAGACCAATACCATCAAGGTTCAAAGATTATATTGCCGTTCCAAAAGAAAATATGTATCAAAGTTTGCATACAACAGTATTTGGTCCAGGTGGTAAATTTTATGAAATTCAAATTAGAACATATGAAATGGATGAAATTGCCGAAAAAGGTATAGCATCACATTGGTCATATAAAGAAAAAGGCGCTAAAAAGATTCAAACTTATATGGAACAAAAACTTGAAATATATCGCTCAATAATTGAAAATAGTGAAAATGATACTGATGAAGTATTTAATGAAGTTGTGGGAAGTAATATTTTAGGAAATTTAATGTATGTATTTACTCCTAAAGGAGATGTTATTGAACTACCCGAAGATGCAACACCAATAGATTTTGCTTATAGAGTACACTCAAAAGTAGGGGATACAATGACCGGAGCTATTGTTAATGATATAATGGTTTCTATTAATACACCACTTCATGATGGAGATATTTGTAAAATTCTTACCAATCCAAATAGCACGCCATCTAAAGAGTGGCTAAATATTGTTAAAACTACCCAAGCAAAAGATAAAATTAAAGCTTATTTTTCCAAAATAGATAAACAAAATTATATTGAAAGAGGTAAAAATATTTTAGAAAAAGAACTTCGTAAAAGAAAAATACCTCAAAATATGGTTACTTCTCAAGAAAATTTAAAACTTATTTTAAAGGAATTAAAACTTAAAGATTTAGATGATCTATATTTTAGTATTGGTTCTTATAAATATACAGTTACTCATATAGTTAACATTATTATTCCAAAAGAGGAAACTAGTGCTATCAAGAAAAATATTAATATTAAATCAGGTAGTGATATATTAATTGATGGTAAAGTGAATATTCTTACTCATTTAGCAAAATGTTGTAATCCTGTAAAAGGTGATGAAATAGTCGGAGTTATTACTAAAAATGATGGTATATCAGTGCATCAAAAAAATTGTGAAAATATTATAAATTCTGATGAAAAAATGGTATCTGCTTCATGGATTGAAAATGTTCATAATGACTATATTTGCTCTATTAAAATTACTTTAAGTAGCAATAAAAATAAGTTATCTGATATTATTGCTAAAATATCAATTCCAAAAGTTTATATAATATCTATTGAAACAATTGATGAAATAAATTATTTAGTTAAAATTAAAGTTGAGGATAATTCATATATTGATTTAGTTATTAAAAATGTCAATAAATTAAGGTATGTAAAGGATGTTAAAAGAGTATGAAAGTAGTTATTCAAAGAAGTAAAAAATCAAGTGTAAGTGTTTCTGGAAAACTTATAAATAAAATTGATAAAGGTTTATGTATTTTAGTGGGAATTACCCCAGATGATACTGATGAAGATATTAATTACTTAGTAAAAAAAATTGTAAATCTTCGCATTTTTGATGATGAAAATGGAGTTATGAATAAAAGTATTTTAGATAGTGGTGGAGAAATACTTTTAATAAGTCAGTTTACCTTAATGGCTGATACCTCAAAAGGAAATAGGCCTAGTTATATTGGTGCCGCTAAAGGGGATGTTGCTAAACCATTATATGAAAAAATGCTTAATAATTTAAATAATCATGTAAAAACTTATGGTGGCGTTTTCGGAGCGGAAATGCTTGTAAATATTGAAAATGATGGCCCAATAACTATCATAATCGATTCTAAAAATAAATAGTAATAAAATTAAAGTCATCTTCATATCTTTTGATAGGAGATGATTTTTTATGAATTTAATTATACCTTTTGAAAAAGTAGTTAAGTTTGATACCCCAGTAAGTGAAATATCTAGTATATCTTTAGAACACGAAATAACTAAAAATGAAAAAGAGGTTCTAGGAAACTTTATTATAAAAGGAACTTATAAAGAATATGAACTTAGTTTAAATAAAAAAGATTTTTCATTTACTTTACCATTTAGTGTTGAAATAGCAAGTAATATTGATGTTAATACATTAGACTTTACTGTAGATAATTTTACTTATGATTTAAAAGAAAAAGATTTAACTGTTAGAATTGATTATATAGTGAAAGCTGATGAAAAAAAAGAAGAAGTTTCTTTTGAAAAAACAGATAGACTTCCAGAACCAATTGATTTAATCGAGGAAAGAAATGATGCTATGAAAATGCCTGAAATTAAGGAAGAACCAATTAAAACTGATGATAAAATAAATGATAATATGATTACTACAGTTACTGGTATTAATGCAGAAAATGATTATATTTCTTATCATATTCATATTGTAAAGGAAACCGATGATATTGACTTTATATGTAAAAAATATAATATTTCTAAAGAAGAACTTTTAAATATAAATGGAATTACTGATATAAATATTAATGATAAATTACTTGTTCCTATAACAAATGAATAGTTTAGAATATATTAAAAATATATATAAACCTTATCGCATCACTAAAATGAAAAATGCTACCATAATAGATTCATCCGAAGGTAAATTTGTTCTAAAAAAAGAAAATAAAGATTTATATACATTATTTAATTATTTAAATAAAAGAGGTTTTGATAATTTCCCTAAGTTAATTAAAAACTTTCGTGATGAAGAAAACCTTTTTGAATATGTTGAAGAGGAACAAATTTTTGAGGAACAAAAACTACTTGAAATGTCTTCGGTAGTAGCAAGTCTTCATAATAAAACAGTTTATTTTAAAAAATCAAAATTAGATGATTATAAAGAAATATATGAAAATATTGATAATAATTTAACATATCTTAGTACATATTATAATGCTCTATTTTTAAAAAACTTATCTTACGAATATCAAAGTCCAGATAAATATTTATTTTGTCGTAATTATTCAAAATATATTAACTCTATAAAATTTTGTAAAGGCAAACTTGATAGCTGGTATGAAAAAGTTAAAGATAAAGAAAAGGTTAGAGTAAGTGTTATTCATAATAATCTTGCTATGGATCATTTTTTATACTCTTTAAGAAATTCCTCTTTAATAAGTTGGGATAATTATAAAATAGATACACCAGTGCTAGATTTTGTGACGCTTTTTCATAATGAATATTTAAATATTGATTTTTCTGCTTATTTAGAGCATTACTTTAATGCATTTGAACTTAATGATGATGAAAAAGATTTATTATTTATTCTTTTAAATATACCTATAAACTTACAAAAAAATGATAATATTCAAAAAAATACTATTAATGTACATAATAATATTTTATATCTTTTAAAAGCAGAAAAATTAACGAAGGAGTATTATAGTAATAATAGTGATAATGAGTAGTAAAACTGTTATTTTAAATATAAATATGTTTGTTTTAAAGGGAAACACAATAATAAAGCATAGTTCATAAAGAATAATAATTACAAATAAACTGATAATAGTAATTAATAATATTTTTTTAATTAAATCATCCATATAGTATTATATACATAATTATGTAAATTGACAATTAACCATTTATTTGCTAAACTTTATAGTAGTGATAGATATGAAAAATAATAAGGGTTTTATATTTCTTGAGACAATTATAGTTACCGTTGTTTTAACTACAACTCTTATTTTTTTGTATTCAAATTTTAGTAAGAATGTTAATGATGAACGAAGAAGATTATATTATGATGATATAGCTTATTTATATAAGACAATATTTATACGTAATGGTATTAAAAGTAGTATTAATAATGAACTATTTACTAAAGCTATAAATGATGGTAAAAAAAATAATCAAAATAGTTTAAAAAATAACTTTGTATTTTTATTTAATTCAGAATCTAAGTTTTGTGCTGAATATAAAAATAGTGATGTATCTGCGAATATGGAATGTAGTGCTGAAAATTATAAATCAATTTATATTGATAATACTTATGCTAAAAATTTAACTGAATTATATAATGTTAAAGTATTAATTTATCTTAAAACATCAGATTTACAAGATATAAAAAAATGTATTAATGAAGGAAAAGATGGATTTACTGATGATAGCACTAAAAAAAGATGCTCTAATTTTTTAAGTTTTACTAATAAATACTCTGAAAGTAATTTAAATGATTATCTTCTTACAATTAATAATGCTGATGCAAATAAAAATAGTATAATGCTATCTTTAATATATGAAAAGAAAAATGGTAAATTAATTATAGATAAAAATTATAAGTCTTGTTTAAACAAAAAAATATTGAATTCTGATAAGTTTAATAGTTATAGTACTGATAAAGATAAGATTACTGCATATTATAATCAAGATGATATAAGTTATAATATGGCATGTGCAAATGCTTATTATATTTCGTGGGTGTATTATGAATAGAAAAGGTTTTATTTCAACAGCGGCATTATATTCTTTCTTTTTAGTTTTTTGTATGCTTTTAATATTAATTATGACTACATATACAAATAATCGTGTTAATTATAAAAGCGTTAAAATAGATGCTAAGAAGTGGGCTTATGATAATTCCTCATTAAAAAATAGATATTTTAGTACACCGGATAATCCAATTATTATACCATCAGATGGTCCCAGCAATCCGGATAATCCAAGTCCATCACCTGAACCAGGAAACCCAGATACTCCAGTTTTTTCAATCGAAGGATATAAAACTATATTAATTAATAATGGAGGTGGAAATGCAACTTATGATAGTGCAATAAATTATATTAAAGGAAAGCCTACTCCAACATTTAGTACAGTTGCTACAACAAATGAAGGCATGTTTGCAACAAATGATAATCAAGGAACATCATATTATTTCAGGGGAGCAGTTAATAATAACTGGATTAAATATGGAAAAAATAGTTCAAATAAAGATATTTACTGGAGAATAATAAGAATAAATGGAGATAACTCAATAAGAATGATTTATTCAGGAACAACTGCACCAACAAGTAGTACATCTGTAGTAATGACTGGAGCTGGCAGCGCTATAGACAGGAGTGTATATAACTCAGGAACAAATTATGCTGAATATGTTGGTTATATGTATCAAAGAGGTTATCAAAGAAATAATACTAATAATAGTACTATAAAAACCAAAATTGATAATTGGTTTGCTGGTACATCTTTAAAAAATGATAGTAATGTTGTAGATAATATATTTTGTAATGATAGAAGTACATCTTCAAGTTGGTCAAGTAGGCCTTCATCAAATTTACTATATAATGGTCATATCAGAAATCTTTCGTATTCTAATGCTTCGCTTTGGTGTGAAAACAAACTAGATAAATTTACTACATCTTCAACATTAGGTAATGGCTCTCTTACATATCCAGTAGGTTTAATTACTATTGATGAAGTTGCTATGGCCGGTGGATACTTCGCTACTGATAATAAAAATTATTATTTATATACAGGAACATTTTATTATACTATGACACCTAATTTCTTTAGATCAACAGGAACTGCATTTGTATTTATTGTTAATAACACAGGAAAATTTCCAAATTCTTCGATAGGCAGCACTGCTTATATTAGACCAGTTATTAACTTAAATGGTAATGTAAAATTATCTGGTACAGGTACTTATGATAATGTATATGAGGTAGTAAAATGAAAATAAACAATAAAGGTGTTACAATTGTGGAACTTCTTGTAAGTTTAGCATTACTTTCAGTAGTATTAATGTTTTTATATAATCTACTTTCAAATGTAACGTTTGAAAAAAACACAGATTTTATAGCAAATTCTAACCAAGCTAATAGAATAGATATAATTAATACAATAGAAAATGACTTAATTTTAGATAATAATATTGAAATTGATAAAAATCAAACTACAGAAAATAGATTAGTATTAAAGGGTACTAAAACATATAAAATTATTATTACTGAAAATACTTTAGCATATTATGTAAATAATTCAATTCAAAATACATGGAAAATAAAGGGTGGTAAACTAG